>Ga0206130_10001363_pt1 | contig 35872 bp, 34 predicted proteins | sample Helgoland_Spring_9_FD_148637 | JGI IMG/M metagenome (GOLD analysis project Ga0206130, IMG submission 148637) | Pelagic subsurface seawater microbial communities from Kabeltonne, Helgoland, North Sea - Helgoland_Spring_Bloom_20160512_1 | ecosystem: Environmental > Aquatic > Marine > Epipelagic ...
TGACAAAGCTATTACCTTTACAGAAATCACCAAACAGATTGGCAATCATCAGTTCTATGTCATTATTTGAAAAATAGAGGTGTCCTAGGAAATTCATTAAAGACCCTAAGGTAAGAAATCCTTAATATTCGTCTTCGTTAAATAAGAAGTCTTCTCTTGAAGGGTAGTCAGGCCATATTTCTTCGATGCTTTCATAGATTTCTCCTTCGTCCTCAAGATCTTGAAGGTTTTCAGCAACCTCCATTGGGGCACCAGTTCTAATCGCAAAGTCGATAAGCTCATCTTTCGATGCCGGCCATGGGGCATCTTCTAAGTAGGAAGCTAATTCTAATGTCCAATACATTGACGTTACATTTTGTTATTCGGCAAAAGTAAACTTTATTTCAAACTATCCAAGAAAAAAATGATTTTTGTCAAAAATATCCTTAAGATTTAGGAACCCACGGCGTCTCTTTAGCATTTAAATCAGCTGAAAGTTTTCGACTTAGGGTAAAAAGATAATCACTCAGTCGGTTAAAGTATGAAAGAATAACAGAATCTATATTCACTCGATTGGAAAGTTCTACAATAATTCTTTCTGCGCGTCTGCATACAGTTCTTGCAATGTGACATTTAGAAACCGTTAGGTGTCCTCCAGGTAGTACAAACGTTTTCATTTCGGGAAGTGATTGATCCATTTTATCAATCCATGTTTCAAGCATTTTAATATCAGATTCCATGAGCTCTGGAAGCTTCATTGAAGTGCCTTTTTCACCAACGGCAAGAAGCGATCCAGCGGTAAATAACCTGTCCTGTATGTCTAAAAGTTGCATCTCGAATTCATTGTTACTGATGCTATCTCTAAGCATTCCAATGTGCGCATTTAATTCATCAACTGTACCGTAGGCGTTTATGCGTAAATCATTTTTTGAAACACGCACACCTCCTATGAGTCCAGTTTCGCCTTTATCACCTTTTTTTGTGTAGATTTTCATTGTTTTAAACTTTTGCTAATGCCTGTTTAATATCCCAAATAAGGTCCACATTGTTTTCGACCCCAATTGAAAGCCTGACAAGCTTTTCAGTAATACTCAATTCTTCCCTAAAATCAGGAGCGACACCTGCGTGTGTCATCGTTGCTGGATGTTCCACTAAGGACTCTGTTCCGCCAAGGCTCACAGCAAGTTTGATGAGTTTTAAATTGTCTATAAATTTAAATGCTTCTTTTTCGCCGCCTTTAATATCAAATGAAAGCATAGCTCCCGGAGAATTATATTGTCTCTTGTATATTTTATGCTCTGCTGTTCCCTCAGGAATCAGACCTAGATAATATACTTTTTCCACCTTTTCATGTCCATTTAAAAAATTTGCCACGTGCTCGGCATTAGTGGCTTGTTGTTCCATTCTAATCTTTAGAGTTTCAAGGCTTCTCATCAATAGCCATCCTGTATGCGGAGCAGCCATGTTACCTAAAAATGTTCTCAGAATTTTGACGCGATTAATTACGTCTTGATTTCCACAGCAAGCACCTGCGATCAGGTCACTATGCCCACCGATGTATTTTGTGGCTGAATATAATACAAGATCAGCTCCATGTTTTAATGGGTGTTGCCATAATGGACCCATATAGGTGTTGTCAACAGTTAAATATACCTTTTTGTCGTTTGAAGAATAGCGCGATGCTATTTCATTACACATTTCAATATCAATAAGTGCATTTGTAGGATTTGCAGGCGTCTCAATATATATCATGGCTAATTTATTAGCCAATCCTGAATTCTTTAATCTCTTGACTATATCTTCTTGTGTGTCATTCGGTGTAAATGAGATCGTATGAATACCAATTTTCTTAAGAAATTCTTTGATAAAATGATCTGTCCCTCCATAAAGAGGGGAGCTGTATAGCAATACATCACCTGGCGCAAGGAATTCTAATAAAACCGTAGATATTGCGGCCATACCACTTTCAAATACTGCGCAGTCATCTGCTTCATCCCAAAGTTTTAATCTTGTTTCAAGAATTTCAAGATCAGGATTGTTGATTCGGCTGTATATAAGTCCGACCTCTTCAGAAGCCTCTTTTTCTCTTAAACCATAGGCGACCTCAAAAAAGGCTTTACCCTCTTGCGCATTCTTAAAAACAAAAGTTGAGGTTTGAAAAATAGGTGATTTAATAGACCCCTCTGAAAGTTCTGGCTTGTAGCCATGAGACATCATTAAACTTTCTGGTTTGAAATCGTGCTTTTTACTCATTTAATTCAGATTATTTCTTAGGCTTTGTCGGTTTAACTATTTTAAAACCAAACTAATATGGTAGTCTTAATACTAACATTAACCTAAAACATTATGTTCAATTAGTGTGCAAAGTTAGGAAAGCTTTTCATTTCAACCACAACGAAACTAAAAAGAAAAAAAGCCCTTTCGGGCTTTTGCTTAGATGTTTATTTGTTTGGTTTTATCAAACTTAATTCGGTAGTCAAAATCGAATGTCTTTTTGTCTTTTGGATTCAGTTTTATTTTCCATTCTATAAGACCTGTACGGTCCGTAAGTTTTCCTTTACCTACATTTATTTTATCGATGATAATATCGTCATCTGTTGTAATAGGAACCTGATCCTGAATTACAATTTCAATTTGACTTGATTTCATATTTTTCACTTCAATAGTGTATGCTTTTGATTTCTCTATTTTATCACCAATAGTTCTTTCTTTACATTTTGAAGATAAAAGTTTTCTCGTTATTGATATGTTTGGGTCTTTCCCGAGAGATAAATATAAAGTATCATTCATTTTTGTAGGATCAATGTATGTCTCACCAATATAAGAGCCATCAAAAAAGATATTTGCTTTTGATGGGATTAATTGTAGTTCGTCCACTTTAAGCATTTCGGCCACTAAATATACTGATTGGTCAAGTTTTGGAACAGCATAATATTTAAAGTTAGTTTCTAATTCAGATTTTTGAACCAAAACCATATGTTGTTGTCCATTTGAAGCAATTGAATAGGGTAGGTCAATTTTAAATTCAGCTGCAATAAGTTGATGTACCACTTTTGTAAATTCATTTGCGTCCAAGGCAACCTCATCTTCTTGTATTGTTTCTAGTGCATAACCTCTATTTGTAATTGCATTTGTCGGTGTAGCAGCCATTTTATAATGGTTTGAATTGTTTGAGACAGACAATTGATTTCTATAATTTACATAGCTAATATACCACGGGTTAATTTCTGGTTTTGTTTTATTAGCATATGGATTGTTGGTAGAAATCCTAAGCTTAACTTGCTTCCATTCTAAACCGGTATTTTGGAAAACTTGAGCTTTGTAATTCATAAATATCTTTCCTTCTGATGATTCACTTCTGATATCATATAAAGGCGTCCAGCCAGCATTTGCTGAAAGGTATGAAAAGTTGATTTTACCATTTGTATTTCCCTCAGCAATTAGTGAAACTGTAACTCTGGGTATTGGGTTTGAGTTTGATTCAGGTTGTCCAAGTGTATTTAATCTATTTTTTAAATGCTTGAGTCGATCATTCATTTTTAACTGTTTTTTTTCCGCAGCTTTCGTAGACTTACTGATCACAATCAATTTTTTATTTAAGGCACTCATTTTTGTAGTGTAAAGTGCAATTGCTTCTTGAAGAAGTTCTAGAGAATCGCTTACTTTTCCCTGGTTTTTCATAACACCATTATCTCGGAGCATACGTTGGGCTTGATTGTAAACAGCTGTTTGCTCTTTTAAGTCACGAATGTCAAATCCAATAGATTCAATAGAGTCATTTAATAGCGCTATTGAACGTTTGATCTTACTAGCTTCTGTGCTTACATCCTTTTTTATTGATTTCGGATAGTATAAACTGTATTTACTGTCTAGAATAACAACATTTCCTGTAGCACTAACTTGTATGGTTTGTGGATCTATAGATGGACTTATGCCTTCAATGATGATTTCATTGATTCCTTTTATCGCATTGTAACTTAGGGTTGAGCGTAATTGCACCCCTGATGTGTAGACCGTGGCTTCTTTAAGTTTTGCTTTACGTATTTGCTCACGTGAGTTTGCTAAGACAACACCATTAAAGAAGATAGATCCAAAAAATAAAATAAAGATTGTATGTTTCATGTTTTTGTTTTTGCCTCTGTACATCTTAAATAAAAATTGGTTCATTAGTTGTAAACTTTTTGTAACCTTAGGTGTTTTTTATTTATGAATGAAACAGTGGTGTCGGTTAAAGGACTTAAAAAAAGCTTCAAAGCTTTTCAAGCCGTTAAAAACGTTTCTTTTAGTGTTCAAAAAAATGATGTATTTGGTTTCCTGGGTCCGAATGGTGCAGGTAAAAGTACATCCTTACGTTGCATGCTATCTTTGATCAAAGCGGATGCTGGAGAAATCAAATTATTTGGAGATGACATAAGGAGTAATCGATCAAAAGTGCTCTCAAAAATTGGCTCAATTATAGAAAAGCCTGACTTTTACAAATACTTATCAGCCTATAAAAATTTAGAATTGTTGGCGCGAATTTCTGGAAGCTCTGTTTCAAAGTCAGTGCTTTATGATATTTTAGACTTTGTAGGTCTTCAAGGTCGAGAGAAGCATAAATTCAGAACTTTTTCCCATGGCATGAAACAAAGGCTTGGAATCGCGCAGGCATTGATGCACAATCCTGAACTTATCATACTTGATGAGCCAACTACAGGTCTAGATCCTCAAGGGATTGTTGATATCCGTAATTTAATATTGAAGTTGAGTAAAGAGCAAGGTAAGACTGTTATTTTATCTTCCCATCAGCTTGCCGAGATTGAAATGATAGCGAATAGAATGGTTATTATAAATAAAGGAGAAACATTGATTGAAGGATCCGTTCATGACCTTTTGAATTCTTCGAATATGGTTGTGAAATTCCAATTAGATGATACAAATCGCGGTGAAAAATTACTTGTTAATGATTTTGCTGATGTCAATGTGTCAAAAGCTTCCGCTAATGAATTGGAATTTGAGATTGAAAAAATAAGGATCGCTGACGTTGCAGAGTGTTTTGTGAAAAACAACCTTAGAATATATAGTATCGAGCAAAAACGTAAACTCGAGGATTATTTTATTAATATGATTGAGGAGGGTTAGTATGTTGCTAAAAAACACGTGGAATGAACTGATTAAAATTTTAGCGAAACCGAGAAGCTATATAGGTTTTGGGGCATTGACCTTACTCATTGGTGTTATTTTGGTGGCAATGAAGGCGGACGGCCAAAGCTTTATATCTTTTGTGACAGCTTCATTTGAACAGACTCTCAGCTTTAATGGTGAGATTTTAAATGGAAACCTAATGGCCTTTGTTATTCTTCAAATGTTAATTATTCATGTTCCGCTTCTTGTTGCTCTTGTTACAGGTGATTTAGTTTCCGGTGAAGCAGCGATGGGTACCCTGCGAATGATGGCGACAAAGCCTATTTCTCGGTCTGCAATTTTAGGGTCTAAGCTACTTGCAGGTGCTATTTATACCTTTTTATTAACCTTATGGATGGCTTTTATGGCATATGGCGTAGGGCAATGGATGTTCGGAGCAGGTGATTTAATTGTATTAAATAATGACGGTCTTGTGATCATCCCTGCTGATGATATAATGTGGCGGTATTTTTACGGATTTGGATTGGCATACCTTTCATTATTGGCGGTTGCAACCATGTCAATTTGCTTTTCAGTCTTTTCAGACAACTCAATAGGTCCAATTGTGAGCACGATGGCTGTAATTATTTTGTTTACAATTATAGGCTCTCTAGATGTATCCAGTTTTAATACTTTACAGCCCTTTCTTCTAACAACACATATGTCGTCGTGGCGTAGTTTATTCGAGATGCCAGTGCCGATTGATAGCATACTAAATTCTATTTATATTTTACTTTTTCATATTGTTGGGTTTGCAGGTATTTCATTTTGGAGATTCAACAAAAAAGACATTAATACATGATGAAGTCATTCTTAATTTTTACCCTACTCATATTTAGTTTTTGTGTTCAAGGACAGGATGCGAAAAGCCTTTTAAACAAGGTTGTTAATAAAATAGAAGGTGTCACAGATTACAGTGCTAACGTTGAAATAATTGCCGATATACCTTTGATAAAGATATTGCCATCAAAAGCGAAAATATATTTTAAGAAACCTGATAAATTTAAAGTAGTGTCAAAGGGCATAGCTATTTTACCAAAACAAGGATTCACAGATATGAATACTTTTTTGAGTAACCGCGATAAATACATGGTGGTTTTCGCAGGTACTAAAAATATTGACGGTATAGAAACAAGTTTACTGACAGTAATAGCAAATGACAGTGATTCTGAAATTATACTTATAAAACTATGGGTAGACCCTGTAGGGGTATTAATTAGGGCTTCAGAAATAACCACAAGAAGCAGTGGAACTGTTAAAGTAGACTATAAATATAATTTACAAGCGAAATATGGTTTGCCTTCAAATATTAAATTCACTGTTGATGTAAAGGAATTTAAAATGCCTAAGAGCTTTTCTTCGAATCCACATAAAACAAGTAAATCAAAAGGCAATAAGCGGAAAACTGGGACCATTAAACTGAACATATCAAATTATAAGGTAAATCAAGGTATAGCCAATTCTTTTTTTATAAAATAATTCACGGTTTAATTCTATTCTTTCATTCTTGCTATTTTTAGGGATTCATTACATTTGTCTCACAAAATAGCTTATGAAATTACTTGAAAATAAAATTGTTATCGTTACCGGAGCCTCCAGGGGAATTGGTAAATCTATTGCCGAAGAGTGCGTTAATCAAGGTGCAACAGTCATCTTTACTTATCTTTCATCAAAGGAGAAGGCTGAAGCACTTGAGAAAGAGCTTTCTGCAAATGGCGGCGTTGCAAAAGGGTATAAGTCTGATGCTTCAAAATTTGAAGAAGCACAAGCCTTGGTAGACAGTGTTGTATCTGAATATGGAACTGTTGATGTGCTTATTAATAATGCTGGTATCACAAGGGATACTTTATTGATGCGTATGTCTGAGGAGCAGTGGGATGAGGTGATCAATACCAATTTAAAATCGGCATTTAATTTAACCAAAGCAGTTCAAAGACCAATGCTAAAAGCAAGGTCTGGGTCAATTGTTAATATGTCTTCTGTGGTAGGTGTTAAAGGTAATGCAGGGCAAGCAAATTATGCAGCATCAAAGGCCGGACTGATTGGTTTTACGAAGTCAGTTGCAGCTGAACTAGGTTCGCGAAATATTAGATGTAACGCAATTGCACCTGGTTTCATTGAAACTGAAATGACAGAAGCACTAGATCAAAAGGTGGTGCAAGAATGGAGAAATGGCATTCCATTGAAAAGAGGTGGCAGTCCATTGGATGTAGCAAACGCTACTGTCTATTTGGCTTCTGATATGTCGGCATATGTTACTGGTCAGACCATCCATGTTTGTGGAGGTATGTTAATGTAGCATTATGAATATTCGACCAAGAAGAAATAGAAAAAGTGAAGCCATTAGAGATATGGTTCAAGAAACACAGCTAGGTGTTGAGCATTTGATATTTCCAGTTTTTTTAAAAGACGGAAGCAAAATAAAAGAGCCAATAGATTCATTGCCAAATATTTATAGGTTTTCAGTTGATGTATTACTTAATGAAATTGAGTCTTGTCTAGAGCTCGGAATTCGTGTTTTTGATATCTTTCCTGCCGTAGCGGAAAACCTTAAGGATAAAACGGGCACATACAGCTACAATAGCGATAGTTTTTATCTCAAAGCGATTCAAAAAATCAAAGAAAGATTTCCCGAAGCAACACTTATGAGTGATGTAGCCTTGGATCCATATTCCTCAGATGGTCATGATGGATTGGTTAAGGATGGTAAAATTCTTAACGACGAAACACTTTCGATTCTAGCTAAGATGTCTGTGGCGCAGGCACAAGCTGGAATAGATATTATTGGGCCCTCAGATATGATGGATGGTAGGGTTGGAGTTATTCGTGAAGCGCTTGACAAGGCGAGTTGTAACGAAACAAGTATTATGTCCTATACAGCGAAGTATGCAAGTTCATTCTATGGACCATTCAGAGATGCATTGAAGTCAGCACCTAAATCGGGTGATAAAAAAACTTATCAAATGAACCCAGCCAATAAAAAGGAGGCGCTAATTGAAGCGCAGCTTGATATTGAGGAAGGTGCCGATATGATAATGGTTAAGCCAGCTATTTGCTATTTAGATGTAATTCATCTTTTAAAAGAAAATTTTTCAACGCCGGTAACTGCGTATAATGTTAGTGGTGAATATGCCATGATTCATGCTGCAGCTCAAAAGGGCTGGTTGAATTACGATTCAGCCATGTGTGAAATGTTGCTGAGTATTAGAAGGGCAGGGGCTGATGGTATCTTGACTTATTTTGCAAAGGATTTTGCAAAGCTAATGCAAGAGTAAAAAAACAATAGAGACATGCATTTCATTTCAGATGAATTTTACAGTATTGAAAAAATAAATGACCTCATTGTATCTGGTGTAGAAATTGGTGTTAGTGAGGCGTCTCAGAATAAAGTAACAGAATGCGCAGCGTATTTATCTCGTAAATTAGCTTCAGGAAATGAGGTCATTTATGGAATTAACACAGGGTTTGGTTCTCTATGTAACACAGTGATTAACAATGAGCAATTAGAAGCGCTTCAGATTAATCTTGTGCGTTCGCATGCCTGCGGTGCAGGTGCTATCATTCCAGATGAAATATCAAAAAGAATTTTGTTACTTAAGGCTATAGCATTGAGTAAAGGTCATTCGGGTGTGCATTTAGAAACAATAAATCGTATTTTATGGCTTTATAATAATGATGTAATACCTGTTATTTATGAGCTTGGAAGTTTAGGTGCTTCTGGTGATTTAGCTCCATTAGCTCATATGTCTTTAGCACTAATTGGAGAAGGAGAAGTACGTTTTCAAGGTGAAATTAGATCTACCTCTGATGTTTTGCAAGAATTAGGTGTCCAACCTATACACCTTCATGCCAAAGAGGGTTTAGCACTTCTAAACGGAACACAGTTTATGGCTGCTTATTTATCCTACGGAGTATTTGAAGGGCTGTCTATATTTAATAATGCGAATAATGTAGCCTCACTCACCGTAGATGTTTTATTTGGAATTACATCTCCTTTCAAAGCAAACGTTAATAAATTACGTAATCAGAAAGGCCAAATGGAGGTTGCACAGGTTATTTTAGATAGACTAAAGGACAGCCAGTTAATGCAGCAGCAGAAACAGCATGTTCAGGACCCGTATTCCTTGAGGTGTATACCTCAGGTTCACGGTGCGAGCAAAGACACCTTGGATTTTTGTAAAAAAACTATTGAAAATGAAATTAACGCGGTAACGGACAATCCTACAATTTTCCCAGAAACTGATGAGATTATTTCTGCAGGAAATTTCCACGGGCAACCTTTAGCATTAGCTTTGGATTATTTAGCTATAGCATTAGCTGAGCTTGGTAGTATTTCGGAGAGAAGAACCTATAAATTAATTTCTGGAGAAAGGGATTTGCCTCCTTTTTTAGTTAAAAATCCGGGTCTTCATTCTGGACTCATGATTGCTCAGTATTCTTGTGCATCAATGGTTAGTCAGAACAAACAGCTTTGCACTCCTGCTTCCGTAGATACAATTGACTCTAGTAATGGTCAAGAGGATCATGTTAGTATGGGGGCTAATGCTGCTACAAAATGTCATAAGGTAATCGGAAATGTCAAAAACATTATTGGTATTGAGCTCTTGTCTGCCGCACAAGCCATGGAGTTTAGGAGACCTCTGCAAGCCTCGGGAGCAAATGAAGCATTACTCATGTCCTACAGAAAGGTCGTTCCACTTATTGAAGATGATAGGGTTTTAGCAAATGATATTCTCAAGTCAAAAACATTTTTATTTCAATGATAGAAATTAAAGATGCCTCTTCAAATGAAGCGCCGAAAAAACGACCTACTGGATTGTCAATTCTATTTGTTATGACAATGATTTCTACAGGTTGGCAACTTCTTGGTTTTTTAGCTGGAGTTATAAGCAGAAAGGCCTCGTCAGAAGATATTGAAAACGTCAAACTGAAATATGCTGACCTTATAAAATTTTTGAGGGGTTATGGTACGGACGAGGATTTTGAACCTATTCTAAGGATGGAGAATGTTGAAATTGCCATAATAGAAAACTTACAGTTATTTAGTTTTTTAGGAATTTTATTCGCCGCTACTGGTTTGTATGGAGCTCTAAAAATGTATCAAGGGTTGAAACAAGGTTTTCATTTTTACATCATTTATTCATTTCTCTCATTAGTACATTATCATTTCGTGATTGGTGCCACAGAGATACCTCTTTATGTGCTAACAGTAAACGGAGGTCTTTCACTATTTTTAGTTTATCTATACTCTAGGCATCTGAATTGGATGAAGTAAGGTCAAAAAATCTTACCAGGATTAAGAATTCCATTGGGGTCAAAGGTGCTTTTAATATTTCGCATTAATTGAAGTGTGACCTCTGGAAAAGCAATAGGCATGTAGGGTTTCTGGACCAAACCGATACCATGTTCACCCGAAATTGTCCCACCAAGTTTTACAACTTCAATAAACAATTCTTTTATGGCATTAGGAAGTTCTTTATTCCATTTTAAATCTGACAAATCACCTTTAAGAATATTGACATGAAGGTTTCCATCACCGGCATGACCATAGCAAACAGAGTCAAAACCATACTTTGAACCAATATTTTTCACGTGTTCAAGTAGCTCTGGTAAACGATATCGAGGTACAACTGTGTCTTCTTCTTTGTAGGTAGAGAAGGCCTTTACGGCTTCGCCTACTTTTCTCCGAAGGTTCCACAATGTTTGTTTCTGAGCTTCGGCCTCAGCAAACAAGATTTCATCTGTTTTAAACTTTTCAAGAACCGAAAGTATTTGCTCACATTCCTCCATGAGTTTTTCAGGGTCAAATCCATCGACCTCAACGAGAAGGTGTGCTTTATGATTTTCAGCCACGGATATGGAATAATCTTGAGTAAAATCTTGAGCAAGTCTAAGTGCATCATTCTCCATAAATTCTAGACCGCTAGGGACAATTCCCGCTCGAAATATTTCAGAAACAGCTTTACAAGCATCAGAGGCATCGAAAAACGGTACGAGCATTAGCATATCGTGTGTTGGATGTGTTCTTAGCTTTAAAACAATTTTTGTAACAATACCCAGCGTTCCTTCAGAACCTACAATTAGTTGAGTTAGATTATATCCAGTTGCATTTTTAATTACGTTTGCTCCGGTCCAGATAATTGAACCATCAGCCAATACAATTTCTAAATTCAAAACATACTCATTAGTAACACCATACTTTACAGCTTTGGGACCACCTGAGTTTTCAGCTACATTACCCCCTATAAAGCAAGAACCTTTGCTTGCTGGGTCAGGAGGATAAAAAAGTCCTTTGGATTTTACAGCATCCTGAAGGTCTTGGGTAATGACACCTGGTTCCGTGGTTACTTGATGGTTCTCTTCGTCAATCGCTATTATTTTATTAAGTTTTTCTGTTGATAAGACGACACCTCCAAAAATAGGAAGTGCACCACCGCTTAAACCTGTGCGGGCTCCAGCAGGAGTTACTGGTATATTATGTTCGTTACAGTAGCGGAGTATTTTGGAAATTTCCTCTGAATTAATTGGAATCAAAACAATTGCAGGATAATAAACAAGATCCTCAGTTTCGTCATGACTGTATTTTTCTAAATCATCTCTACGATGCTTACAGCGACCATGGAGCAGTTCTGAAAAGAAAGAAATGTCTTTCTCTCTTATTTTTGTAAAATTTGACGCTTCTTCTAACACTTTTCAAAAATAACAATATCCGCATATTTGATAGTTTTTTAAGCTAAAATTGTACTTTTATATTAAATTCATTTCATGAAAAAAGAGGCCTATATCGTTGATGGCGTTCGAACCGCAATAGGAAATTTTGGAGGTACACTCTCATCAGTAAGAGCTGATGATTTAGCTGCATATGTTATTAAGGCATTGATGAGTCGGAATGACAATTTAGATTTTAAAAAAGTAGAAGATGTTATTTTGGGTTGTGCCAACCAAGCCGGCGAAGACAATAGAAATGTGGCTCGAATGGCTGGTTTACTTGCTGGACTTCCGTATGAGGTAGCAGGTGAAACTGTTAACCGTCTCTGTGCTTCAGGTATGGCATCTATTATTCATGCAAGCCGAGCAATTCAAGCTGACTCTGGAGATCTTTTTATTTCAGGTGGTGTAGAGCACATGACAAGAGGTCCTTGGGTTATTTCAAAATCCTCAAAAGCATTTGGGCGAGATGCTCAAATGCATGATTCATCTTTTGGCTGGAGGTTCGTGAATCCTAAGCTTCATGAAGCTTATGGTACCGACGGCATGGGGGTTACGGCAGAGAATCTTGTAGAGAAATATAACATTACAAGAGCTGACCAAGATGCATTTGCATTATGGTCCCAGCAAAAAACAGCAGCAGCTCAAGCCGCAGGTTTTTTTAAAGACGAGATTATTCCTATTGAAATTCCAAGAAGAAAAATGGAACCATTTGTATTCGATACAGATGAATTTCCGCGACCCAATACAACTTTGGACACTTTAGGTGGATTACGGCCTGCATTTAAAAAGGATGGAAGTGTGACTGCGGGAAATGCGTCCGGTTTAAATGACGGCGCTGCAGCATTATTAATAGCCTCAAATTCAGCTATAAAACAATACGATTTGAAACCTATGGCTCGAGTAGTATCATCAGCAGTGGCCGGAGTAGAACCAAGAATAATGGGTATCGGTCCTGTGATGGCGTCTAGAAAAGCTTTAGAAAGAGCAGGATTAGCGCTAAACGATATGGATATCTTAGAATTGAATGAAGCTTTTTCCGCACAAGTTTTAGCATGCACGAGGGCATTAGGTCTCCAAGATAATGATCCGAGAATCAATCCAAATGGTGGAGCTATATCTTTGGGTCATCCTTTAGGAATGTCTGGTTCTCGTATTTTACTTACAGCTGCGAGACAACTTCAAGCGACTAACAAACGTTATGCTTTAGTAACGATGTGTATCGGAGTTGGTCAAGGATACGCAACAATCATAGAGAGAGCTTGAGTAAATTAAAAAGAAACGGTGCTTACATAATTTCGATCATTTTGATCTTTGCAATTTCTTGCAAAAAAAAGAGTACCGAATGGAATACGGATTGGGTGCTTCCCTTGGTCTCTGATACTCTTAATTTATCTAATTATCAAAATGATAGCACCTTGGACGGTTCAGGTCCATTTTATATGGTTGATTTTAAAAGAACTTTGGTGGATGCATATTTAAAAGATTATTTAGAACTTCCCGACACCACGATTCATCAATCTTTTTCTCCTGCGATTGGAATTGGTAATATTCCAGCTGGTTTTACTTTTTACAATGCTGTCGAGACCCATGAGCTTTCCATTCCGGATGTTGAGCTCAAGAAAATAATAATATCGAGTGGTTCAATAAGACTTTCTGTATACAATCCAATTTCTACGAGTGCATATTATACCATCACTATGCCGGGAGTAACATTGAATGGAGTTGAGTTTGAGGAAACTTTTTTCGTTGGTGCAGGTACTCAAGAAAACCCAGCTTTAGGTGAAGCAATAATCATGTTAAATGGATATGAACTTGATCTCCAGGGGACCGGTGTTATGGGTTCTTCTAATATTTCAGCATTTAATATACTTCAGACATCTCTTTCTATAACCACAGATCCTGAGGGTCAAAATTCTAGTATTACAACATCAGATTTGTTTGAATTTGATGCAAAATTTGAAGATGTAAAAATCGCATATGCCATGGGTTATTTTGGTGAACTGTCCTTTTCAGATTCTACGGACATTTCCCTTCCATACATAAATTTGATCAGATCAGGTTCCGTTAACTTTCCGGATATTCCATTAAGTATTTTAGTTAAAAATGGGGCGAAAATTCCAGCCTCTGCAAAATTGACATTATTAGAAAGTACAAATAATGATGGTGAAGTTTTTGATTTGATTTCATCAGAGCTTAATACCAACCACTTTGTTGGGCCTGCAACAGGGTCTTGGTCTTCATTAATACCAGGTAGTTACGAATTAGAGATTAATGAAAACAATAGCAATTTGACGGATTATATAGAACATCTTGGTTTTAAACACAAAATTGGATACGATTTCCGGATGAATCCTTTTGGTTCTCAGACTGGTAGTTATAATGAAATATTCCCTACGAGTAAGGTTCAGGTTGATGTTTCTTCTCAATTTCCGCTTGAGATAGGAGTGGAGGGAATGATTATTTCAGATACAATACCATTTGAGGTTTCGTCTCTTGAAATAAATAATTTAATTCAGGCGGAGTCTATAGAGCTTCATTTAAATTATTGCAATGCATTTCCAATGCAGGGTGCACTGAAAATCAAGCTATTAGATGAAGGTTTTAATCCTTTATATTCCTTTTATTCAAATGAATTTATTGGGTCAGGTTCAGGTGGAACCTTCGATAGCGCTTCCAATATTTTTAAGTTATGCGATAAGTCTGTCATTGTGTTGGATGAAAATGGGACAAATGAAATGCCTCAGGCTCGCTTTATAGTTGTTGAAACTACTTTAAATACTGATACAAACATAGCTCCAATGGAGGTTCCTATTCCAAGCAATGCTTTTCTGTTTTTCGATGCTTTTTTGAAGGTAACTACTAAAAACACTTTAAAATGATACGTTCATTTTTAATAGTTTCAATTTTTTTAATTCATGGTGTTCTGTGTTTTACGCAAAGCATGCTTCCAGTACAACAGGATACAACGTTATTTGATTATTCTGGTGAGGTTATTTTTTCTGGTGTTGCTGATTATCAATCAACGTCTATCGGTAAAGACATAACGAAGCGTTTTTTTTATGGTGGTTTTATTGATGATGAAATGAAAGGTGCTTCTAGCGGCAGGCAGCAGTTGGTGAATAGGTTTGGTATAGATATAAATACTGATATTGAGTATAGAAACCATAAGCTTGATTTTTTTAAAGATTCAACTACAGGTTATTTATTAAAATATGGTTTTTATAATTTTTCTGGGATTCAATATACTGAGGATGTCTTCGATCTTTTGTTTTTTGGAAATTCTTCGTTTATAGGTGATACTGCTTTTTTATCAGGAAGTCAGTTTAGTTCTTATACCTTTCAGAAAATAGGGTTTGGTTGGTTTGATAAAATTTCAAAGTCTAGCCTTACGATTAATGCAATAGGTGTACATAATTCATTGTCAGGTGTCATAAATAAAGGCGAATTATACCAAAGTGCATCTATTGATTCCGTAGATTTTTCTCTAGATGCCGTTTACAAGTCCTCAAATTCACAAACCTTTTGTGGCTTCGGTATAGCCCTTGATCTTGATTATCGCTTTAATATGCCGAAAGGCGATTCAGAGTTCATATATTTTCAATTAATGGCAAAAAATTTAGGTCTTGTTTTTATGCCCGATGTCAAACAGAGTCGAATTCAAGGGGAATTAGCATACGACAATTATACCATTAATGATTTGTTAAATTCACAAACGCTATTTCAAAATACGGATGAAACATTTGGTTTATTCGCAGATACTATGGAGGTTCAGGATAATTGGCGACTTCTTCCAGCAATGCTTCAATTTACAAAACTTATTGATCGTAATTCAAGCCAAAAACTTCAAGGTTTTTATGGTGCACGTGCTTATCTATCCTCTTCTTTTATGCCTATGTTTTTTGTAGGTATAGATGTTCACCCAATAAAGCGGTATCGTTTTGGTCTTCAAGCAAGTTATGGTGGGTTTTCAAATTTAAGATGGGGCATGTATTCTGACCTTCAGTTTGATAAATTTAGTATAGGTATCGCTTCAGAAAATTTATTTAGTCAGACAGGAGAATCTATAATTATAAGAATGTCATGCGCCTTTTAAATCTAATCATCACTTTTTTATTATTGTCCATCTGTTCATTCGGTCAACAAGCATTTTATAAGGTGTTTTCAGGTCTTGGATATGACGTAGGGAAAGGAATTGTAGAATTAAGTGATTCCTCATATGTCGTTTGTGGCTCAAGTACGAGTTGGGAGGGTAGCTCACAAGCATTCCTTATGAAGGTTGACAGCATTGGCACGAGAGCATGGACAAATCATTATGGGGGTCCTGAGTCTGATGGTGCTACAAGAATTTTGTATAAAGAAAATTTAGGTCTATTTACCGTGGGTTTTACAAATTCTATTGGTGCTGCTGGAGATTATAATGGTCTTGTAATGCACATGGACGTTAATGGCACATTGATTTGGGAGCAAAAAATTGGAAGTGATAATGCTTGGGAGTTTATTCATGATGCCGTTTTTGTTGAAGATTCATCTATTTTATGTGTTGGCGAAAGTCAAAACCTGGAAGATGGTGATAAAGATGTTTTTATTGCACGTATTTCTAAAGATGGCGAATTAATCTGGAGCTTGAAGTATGCGAATCCAGGGGTTGATTATGCAACTTCTATTACCAATATAGAGGATAGCTTATTTGTTGTTGGAGGTACTTTTTACTGTGCAGATTCCTTAACTCAAAAAGGTTTTGTTATGAAAATTAATAACGAAGGATCTATTTTGTGGCGTGATACTTTGGGTAACTATTCAGGAAAATATGTAATAGAAGATGTTTCTATTGCTGTCGATAAAATCAATGCCGTGGGTGCGCGAGAGGTAGATATTGACAATCATGATTCATATTTACTAAAGCTCAATTTTGATGGTGATATTTTATTTGAACAAACTGAAAATGATCCTAATGGTGAAAGTGATGTAATAATGGATGAAATTGCATTTATTCCGTCAGTAAATAAAAATATTATTGGTTTTAAGGTTATTAATGCTTTTAGCTTTCAGGATGATTATGATGCCAATATTGGTTTTTTCAATGAAAACTCATTTTTGTGGATGAATAACTTTACTTCCATAAATTATTTAGGCTTAGATGAAGTGAATCAGCTTGTACCGACATCTGATGGCGCTTTTGTGGGCGTTGGACAAACCACCTATCCTATTAGTGGAGGTAGCAATGTTTTTATCCTTAAGTATTCTTTGGATGAGGGTTTCCCTAATACTGCTGAGTATTATACTATTGATACACTTGTTGGTGTGGATTCTAATTTAGAAACGGAAACTTTCGATGTCTCCCCAAACCCTTGCCATCAATCTGTTTTTATTGATTTTCACGAAAGTTGGACACGGGTAAAAATATTGAATGGTTTTGGGCAAGTCATATCGGATAAAGAGCTTTCTTTAAGCGAACCTATGGATGTTTCTTGGCTAAAAAGTGGGATTTATTATGTTCAGATTGAAAATCAAACGCGTAAAATAATTAAGCTCTAGAACGCCTTCGTTTCTTTTCTGTTAAAATGAGCCCCAACTCCCTTCCTGTCTGTCCTGCAACTGAAGTGTTTTCATCTGCTCTCCGAAGTAGGTAAGGCATGACCTCTTTTACAGGGCCAAAAGGCACATATTTAGCCACATTAAATCCTTCATTTGCGAGGTTAAATGAAATGTGATCGCTCATTCCAAGCAGTTGTGCAAAATAAACCCGAGGGTCATTATTAAGAATACTATGCTTTTTTAAAGCCTCTGAGAGCATTAAAGAGCTCGACTCGTTGTGTGTTCCAGCCACCAAGGCAAAATCACTCAAGTGTTCCAGAATAAAGTCTTGCGCCTTGTTGTAATCTTTATCTGTAGCGGCTTTGTCTTTCTGAATGGGCGAGGGGTAACCTTTTTCTAATGCTCGTGCTCTTTCTTTCTCCATATAAGCACCTCGGACAAGTTTAACGCCATATGTTATTCCATTTTTGGAAGCATCTTCTTTACACTTTTTTAAGAATTCAAAGCGGTCGTGTCTATACATCTGAACTGTATTGTATACGATTGTTTTTGATGTATTAAATTTTAACATCATTTCAAAGGCCCAAATATCAATGATGTCTTGAATCCAGCTTTCTTCTGCATCAATAAAAACAGGTACACTTTTTTCGTACGCAGTTGAGCAAATCCTATTTATTCTTTCTTTAATTTGATCCAGTTTAATTTGTTCCTCAGCTCTTAAGGATTCATCTATATTATTTGCTTTTTCTAACAATCCAAAGTCACTTATTCCAGTTATTTTAAATACTGCGAATGGAATCTCTTTCTTCGAATTTGCTTTTATGATCGTGTCAATAATAATTTGGGTAGTACGTTCAAAATCGTCGTCTTTCGTTTTGCCTTCAACTGAGTAATCTAAAATTGTACCTACGCCATGGGCTCCCAATGCTGTAATTGTCTCGCTGCACTCTTCAATATTTTCACCTCCACAAAACTGTTTGAAAATAGTTCGTTTTACAATGAAATTAATTGGAAGTCTTAATTTTAACGCAGCTAAGGTAATTGCTTTTCCAAGCTTTACTATAAAAGGTGAGCCTATGACCCTAAAGAGCCACAATGCTCTATTTAAATCTAGATTTGATTTAAGCTTAAATGCAATTTTGGTGTTCTCGAAATTCAGCACAATACAAAAATAATGTCTTTTTATAGATTAGCAGTCTTAGGCTCAATAATCTGTATATTTGAAATATTAAATTAATGTATGGTTAAGATAGAAAGTAAAGACTCTATTATTGAAATCGGTTCGTTATTGTCCTCCTCGTTATCAGAGGTGCTTTCTGAATACAAAAACCATAATATTATTATCGTTGTGGATAGTAACACTCATGATGCTTGTTTAGAATACTTAATCACAACATTTCCAGGTCTGGAAAAAGCTGAAATTATATTACTGCCGAATGGCGAGGAAAACAAAGTGATGGAAGTCTGTATGCAGGTATGGAATGCTTTTACTGAATATGGTTTTGGAAGACGTGATTTGGTTCTTAATGTAGGTGGTGGAGTAGTAACTGATATGGGTGGTTTTATTGCCTCTGTTTTTAAAAGAGGTATGGATTTTATACATATCCCAACAAGTCTACTTGGTATGGTTGATGCAGCTGTGGGAGGAAAGAATGGTATTGATTTAGGTCCATACAAGAATCAGCTTGGTACCATAGAGAAGCCCAGAAATGTATATGTTGATACAGCTTTTCTTTCGACCCTGCCTGAGCAGGAATTTTATAATGGTTACGCTGAAATGTTGAAGTATGGTTTAATATATAATACTTCCTTATATAATGACCTAAAGAAATACACCACCGAAAAAGATTTTAATCGTTCGGAGAATATTGAAAAATGTATCCAAATAAAGGTTGAGATTTCTGAGAAGGACTTGCAGGATGTTGGAGAACGAATGCTGCTTAATTTCGGTCATACATTTGGTCATGCAATTGAAGGTCATTTACTGGAGTCTTCTCCAATTTCACACGGACATGCTGTAGGTATAGGTATGTGTGCTGAAAGCTATATTTCAATGCAACGAGGTATGCTTTTGAAGGAGGATTTTGATGATATTCAAGAGGTCCTTATACGTACTTATCCTTTTATAGAATTTGATGAATCTGCAATAGATGGGATTTTGAAATTGATGTACAACGATAAAAAAAATGAAGACGGTAAAATTCTTTCAGTGCTATTAACTTCAATCGGATCGGCTAGCTTTGGTAATGAAATCATAGAGGATGAAGTTCGATTAGCCCTGAGGTATGTGTCTATGCTATCAGCTTCGTCAAATTAAAAAGCCCCGCTGGGCGAGGCTTGTTTTGTTTTACGTTTCTGTTTTTATTTAACGACCGTCATCTCATCTACAATGTGCTTCGCACCTGCATATTTATCTATTAAAAACAAGACGTATCGAATGTCAACATTAATTGTCTTTTGAAGTTTGTTGTCGAATATAACATCACCTGCCATAGCTTCAATATTACCATCAAATGCTAAGCCGATTAATTCTCCATTCCCATTAAGGACTGGAGACCCAGAGTTACCTCCAGTAATGTCATTATTTGTTAAGAAATTAACGGGCATGTAGCCGTCCGCATCTGCATATGGGCCGAAGTCTTTAGTTTCATATAAATCAATAAGGCCTTGAGGTAGGTCAAACTCAGGATCATCATCAATAAATTTTTTCACAGTTCCTTTGAGAGTAGTATAGTAGTTTTCTTTTGCATCATTTCGCGGATCGATAGGTAAGGGGCTAACTTTACCATAGGTCAACCTCAACGTTGAATTTGCATCAGGATAGATGACTGGGCTCAATCCTGAGTCTCTCATACCATCAACGAGCATTCGGTAGGCGCGATCAAACTTTTCTTTTGCTTCTTCAATTTTAGAATCACTTGAGAAATAATGCGCGATTAATTTGTTTGATAAAATCATTAAAGGATCACTCTCTAATAGTTCTTTGCTAGGTACTTTTAGAAATGCATTCATGCGTACTTCAGAGGAAAAGATTGACAATGAAAGAACAGCTTCAATATATTCATCTAAAGGCATATTTAATTCATTAGAATAAACATCTACAATTTGAGGCAACTCATATCCTGCTTTTTCAGTGTATAACTTGAGCATTTCAAGAAGCATTTCTTTTTCAAGAGGTATATTACTCGTTGCTAAAAAATTAGCAATGGCTTTTTCGGCAGCATCAGCAGCGCTTTCATCTTCTGAATATTTAGAAAGAACCCTTCCAAGACTTCTAGATATCGTAGCGTATTTTGAGCCTCTAAATACCATTCTTAAATAATTGTCATGTCTCGCTTTGTCGTTCGTCAAGTTGTAGTAATCATTGATGTCTTTGATGATATTTCGATAAGACGAATTCTTCTTCTTTTTAGACCATTTATCAAATTTCGCTTCATTTTTCGCCTTAGATGCGGCAGTCTTGAATTTTGTCAATGCATCTATCATACCTTGACGATTTTTCCAATAATTAGCCACGCCAGCATATTTCGAGGCGTAATTTAAGCGTACTCCATTATCGGTATCCATGTATTTCTTCATGACATCCATTGCTTTTTTTGAGGCTTCCACCCAAGCTGGATAGGCGAATTTTACATTTTGATCAATGCCTCCTGCTGGAAGCCAGCGGTTTGTTCTCCCGGGATACCCGAGAATCATCGCGAAATCATCTTTTTCAATTCCTTTAATATTTACTGGAAGGTGGTGTTTCGGTTTTAAGGGAAGGTTGTCTTTTGAATAATCCGCAGGGTTTCCATTAGCATCAGCATAAACTCTGAACATAGAAAAATCACCTGTATGTCTTGGCCACTCCCAATTGTCTGTATCTCCACCAAACTTACCAACACTAGCAGGAGGTGTCCCTACAAGTCTTACATCATTATAATCTTGATAGACGAAATAGTAGTATTCATTACCTTGAAAGAATGAACGAACACTTACGACATACTTTCCATCTTCACTGTTTTCCTCTTCAATTTTTTTTGTTTCCTCCTTTATCGCATTAGCTCTTTCCTCTTCGGTCATTTCGTTGTTGAGCTTTCCTAGTATTCTTCTTGACACATCATCCATACGAACGAAAAACCTTACATAAAGTGAATTGGGTTTCATTTCATCTTGTTTGCTACTAGCCCAAAACCCATCAGTTAGATAGTCATTTTCTGGAGAAGATAGTTCTGCAATGGCACTATATCCACAATGGTGATTTGTAAGAACAAGTCCTTCACTCGAAACTAGCTCAGCCGTACATCCTCCATTGAATTGAACAATTGCATCCTTTAAGCTGGAATTGTTAATGCTATAGATCTCTTCTGATGTAAGCTGAAGTCCCATTTTCTCCATGTCTCTTTGGTTTAAACGGTCTAGAAACATAAGGAACCACATACCTTCGTCCGCATGAACAAACATGCCAACAAAAAGCGATAACGCTACTAAAATATTCTTCATTTTGTATTTTTTTAATTCGGCACCTAAAATACCTAAAATAAAGCAAAAGTCTATTCTATTTTATTGTTGATTAGGACGAGAAATAATTAAAATTTGTATAATTTTTTAATAAGAAACACCAATTGAGTAGTGCAAATTTAATTATAAATATAAAGGATTGGCTAGGGAATTTGTTAGATTCTATTCTTTAATAAACTTCATGATACTACCTTCTATTTCAATGAAATAAATATTGTTTTTCAAATCTGATATGTCAATATTTGAATTGTTTTTATGACAATAACCTTCTTTTACAATTGTCCCAAGTATGTCTATGATGGTATATTTTCCATTACTAGATAAATTCGATAATGATATTTTATTTGATGCAGGGTTCGGCGCCAAAAGTAATTTATTTTCGGTAGGATCTTCAAGTGAGACTGATGCAGGGTTGCATGCGTCATTTATATAGGTTATTTCTGCGTCTTTATTCAGTGAAATAAGGCAAGAGCACATATTGTATTGATCGTGCATGTAGCCTAAACCATAATTTGTTCCTACGCCCTCAATAAATATAAGAGGATAGTCATTGGCCCAATGCTGATATGTAGTCCTTACATGTTTTAATCCCGATAAATAATAGATGGAATCAATAACAGCAACATCCTGATCTCCAAACATTTCATGTACTATAAATTCATCACCTTCTTGTAGTGAAAGGTCCATTATTAAAAATTCTACCGTATCAAATCCTTGAATGGTTTCAATGACACCCGTATACCAAACACGACCGTTTTGTGTATCCTCTCTAACTAGGGCATTACCAGAATTCGGCACAAGACTATAATTAATAGTCCCTTCATTTGGTGTGCCAACTTTTTGGTATGACACATTATCAATTGTTGTAGATTCATTTGAAACTCTTTCTATTAAATCTGATTGATCTAGATTACAAAAAGGGTATTGCCACCTTGTGATTTCAATCCCAAAAACTGACTGATATTCTTGACAGAGTGTATTTGTTGAAACCAATAGAGATATAAGTAGTAGAAATGATATTTGATTGCAATGTTTCATTTTATAATTGAATATAGAAGTGAGTTCTTCAGTAATTTATTAACCAATTTATTTGGTCGTTCAATTAAAACATTTTTTTATCGCATGCAATGTAATACATTTTTAGAAATGTATAAAGCTGTAATGATATTATTTTTTCGAATATTCTTTAAGTTAAAAAAATAATTCTTCGATTTGTTTTTAGTGGAACGCGTTTTTATATATGTGGATTTCTACAGCTCTTTTTCTTAAGATTTGTAAATCAAACATATAAGAACCAAAGGTGCCTTCACGGCCAAAGAAAGCTGGTTTTTGCTCAATAAAATAGTCCCAAAACAACTCTTGTGATGTGTTGTTTCTTAACCAGGACTCCTGTGAGGTGATTAAAAGGGTTTTACCTTCTTCGTTAAGTAGTTTTAGTAATTCATTGTATTCATTTCTCATAAATTCAAGCCACATTTCTCTGTGTTCCCCAATACATGTGCTCCATTCTATATTTGTGGTCCAGTTTTGAAGACATTCCGCGTAGCTACTATCGATCCAATTGGTGTAAGGTTCATAATCGGGATTATTAGCGAAACCACTTTCAATCTTGCTTTGGCTAAAAAGTATACTACACAATAATATGAATGTGATGCATATTAATTTTCTCATGAGCTAAAGTTTTGTGTCCTTAATGTGTTTTTGTGCCACCAATAAATATTGCTGACTTTTAGATTCAAGTATTTTAATTTTTTCTTCTAATCTGTTCCAATCACTATTCTTTAGGTCAAATTTTTCTATCCAAAGGCTAATATCAGCCAGCTCATTCAGCTTTAGCATACGAAAGGAAGACTTGATTTTATGACCCATACTATTGATCATTTTTTCATCTTTTGACTGGAGTGATTCGCTAAGCTGATTTATATTTTGCGGCAAGTCTTTGACAAACGCACCGAGTATTTTAATTGCAAATTCTTGATTGCCGTCAACAAGATTTAGCGTATTCGCGATTAGAGAATCGTTAACATCAGGCCTATCTTTTGGTGGGTTATTGATATTGCTTTTAATACCAAGATTGTTAGATATTTTTTGAATGAGTTCATCAATAGTAAATGGTTTGGAAATGTAATCTATCATTCCTGCATTAAAGCAAGCATCAATATCTTTTTGAACTGTATTTGCCGTTTGTGCAATAATAGGAGTTTCAACCATTAGTTTCTCTTTTAGAGTTTTGGTTGCTTTGACCCCATCCATTATTGGCATTTGAACATCCATTAAAATGAGGTCAAAAGTTTCTGACTTGCAAGCTTCAATCGCCTTTTTACCGTTTTCTGCTAAAGTTGTTTTTACACCTTTTGATTTAAGTATAGATTTAATATAAAATGAATTCACCCTGTTGTCCTCTACAATCAGAATACGCAATCCTTTTAATGAGTTAGAAACTTCATTTTTATCAATCAAGGTTTCGTTCTCTGACTTTTTTAGTTTTAAAATCAGTTCAAAGCATGTCCCTTTACCTTTTTCACTCTGAACATCAATAGTGCCTTGCATAGAATCTACGATCTCTTTTGTAATCATTAACCCAAGTCCGGTCCCACCATAATCTCTAACAATAGAGTCGTTTTCTTGATAAAAGCCTTTAAAGATATATTTCAGCTTAGAGGAATCGATCCCTATACCTGTATCTTTTACAATAATCTGAAGGGTTTGTGATTTTTTGGTCTTTTTATGGTTGTTGATCTCAATACCTATTGCTCCTTTTTTTGTGAATTTTACCGCATTACTCAATAAATTATTTAATATCTGGGATAGCCTTAGCGAATCACCTTTGAGATTGGTATGTATGGCCTTGTCTAATTTAACATGAAAAGAAATATTTTTTTGCTTGGCTTGTAACGCGTGAGGTTTGGTGTTTGTCTCAATGAGACTTTTCAGATCAAATGGAAAGTCAACCAATTTAAAATTTTGAGATTGAACCTTTGAGATATCTAGGACATTATTTATCAGCCCAAGAAGTAGTGCGGATTGATCATTAATGATATTTACATATTTCTTTTGAGATTGATTTAGATTTGTGCCTTCCAAAAGCTTTGACATTCCTATGATTCCATTCATTGGTGTACGAATTTCATGGCTCATTTTTGCGATGAAGTTTTGCTGTGCTTTACTGGCTTCTTTAATTCTGTTGTAAGACAGTTCAATATTTTTGAGGTAGTCTTTTTCTGATTCTAAGAAAATGATATTGGAGAAAACGTTTCCGGCAAGCCGGCAAGCAAAGTTCAAAACATTCACATGATTTTCAGTGAAATACCCTTTTTCTTGACTCGCAAATCCAAATGCACCTAAGGATCGTGAAGAGGTAGTGATTGGAACCCATAATCTTGACTTGACGAGAAACGACCTTTTGCTAGAATTGACGAAAGATGGGATACCTTCTGCATCCATGTCAGGAATGTTTAAAGGCTTTTGATTTTTAAAGACCCATCCTGGGTGCCTGTCGAGAGCAGTCCGCTCAACCTCAATGCGCTCTTCATCCGTGAAACCTTGTGAGCCAAAGAGTCTGAGTTTTGCAGATTGCGTATCCCACAATAAAAGGGCGCTATGCGGTACATCAATGAAACCCTCAATGATTTTGTATAGTGCATCCGAGATTGACTGCGCATCGTGAGCAGTGGAGAGCAATTCAGCTATCTTATTAAAAAAAAGAAGGTTACTTCTAGTTCCCTCGTCCATGGGTTATAGCCCATTTATAGCAGCGTCACAACAAGCCTCATCTTGTGAGTAGTGACCACCACTTATACCAATAGCGCCAACGAGTTCTTCGTTAATGTAAATTGGTTTGCCTCCGCCTAGTAACATAAAGTCACTTATATCATGAGCTCCACCATTTAATATTGGATCGTCTTTGATGAATTCATACCAATCTTTCCCTGTACCCATTCCAAAGCCAACAGCAGTTACTGCTTTTTTTCGAGAAATGTCAGATGCAATTAATGGTGCATTGTCCATGCGGCAAAATAATTTCGTATTTCCACCGGTATCACAAATTGTCAATGCAATTTTGAATCCAATTTCATCAGCTTTATCAAAGGCAAGTCTCTGCAATTTCATGCAGGATTCAAGTGTAAGTTCGTTTTTAGAAAAAGTATTCATATATTGAGGAGTTTTAGCATTTAAAAGAAAGGTCGTTTTCTTTTTTTGTTTATACAATATAAATAAAAAATATGATTTATTGTTTGTGTTATATTAGTAAAAAAAACAATCATTTGAAAAACGATGACATTCAAAATATTGTAAGCTACTCTCAAGACAATAACGCGGCTAAAAAAATCACAGGAGTGCTCATTTCCTATAAAGAACATTTCTTACAGTACTTAGAGGGAGATTCTATTGAGGTCTATGCTTTATTTGATAAAATAAAAAATGATTCAAGACATAGCGAAATCCATATGCTTCAATACTCACCATTAAAAAATAGATTGTTTTCAGATTGGTCTATGGCATATAAAGAAATTTCGGGATTGTCAGATGTTGTATTGTCTGAACCTGAAGAAATATGTGCTGATGGTATTGAGGAAGTGGTTAATAAAAATGCATTCTGGAGAGGTATCGAATCTATAGAGGTGATTTCTAATCTTATAAACTAATAGTAACTTTCAGAGCTACTTTGTGGTTGGACCGCCCATATTTGTAAAAATATGGTCAACGGGTTCCCAAAGCTCAATTTTATTTCCTTCATTATCCATAATATGTATGAATTTACCGTAATCATATGTCTTTATTTCATCTAAAATTGTCACTTTATTTTGAATTAATTGGTTTACCAAGCCTTCAATATTTTGAACACGATAATTCACCATAAACTCCTTTTTAGATGGAGACATGTAATCGCTGTCCTCTTTGAAAGGACTCCATTGCAGGTAATTTATTTCATCCGGTGCATTTGCATTTCTGAATTCAAAACTAGATCCAAATTCCGTAGTGGCAAGCCCTAGGTTTGAGGCATACCATTCTCTAGTTTTTGCAGGGTTATCTGACTTAAAGAAAATCCCACCGATTCCAGTTACTTTTGGTGTGATATCGTTTGAATCTTGTTTTTTTACTTTTTTCATAAATACAAAATAATTAATTAAACTCAATACATAGACAAGGTGCTGCTTGGGCTATGGCTCTTTTATCAATAGCGTAACCAACAACCGCTAATATCTTTTCTTCATCTACAAGGAGCCAGATGTTTTTTCTTTTTGAACGCGGTACTTTTGCGTCTTTAAGAATATTAGAAACTAGTTTAGATCCATTTATACCAATAGGGTTGATTCTGTCTCCAGTCTCGATTGTTCTTAATGAAACGTCTCCCTTAATTTTTGATTTTTCAATGAAAATACGTGATTTTGAAAATCTTTTCGGGAGCACAGTTACCATATGTTCTTTGAACTGAGGGGGGACCAATTTCTTAGCTTTGGTTTGAAAGAATAGACGATCCGATTCCTTCCAAATAACATGATAATCCGTTGTATTACTTTCAATAAAAACCTTCTTGCCATTCGGACCGTTTGTAAGCGTTAGAATAGAAATAGCTATGGACTTAGGAATCGCTAAAAGATCAAGGAATTCTATCCATTGAGTTGAATTAAGTTCTGCTAATGCCTTAAATGATAAATGAAAATCTTGAGGCCTTGCCGGTAATAGTTGTTTGACAACCTTTCGATCATCATTGGTTTGCCTTCTAAAAATTTGTTGAAGTTTGTTGACGTCATTGCTAAGGCTCGGGTGTATGGATTCTAACTCAGGAAGTAATACATTCCGCCAGACGTTTCTATTATAGGTGTTTTTAGCGTTGCTCAGGTCTTCCCGCCATTTGAGATCAATCGTTGAACCGTAATCATATATTTCTTGCTTCTCAATAGCTAATAAAGGTCTAAGGTAAGGGTGGGTATATATTTGCATTCCGGCCATTGCTCGTATTCCTCCGCTTCTGGCCATCGCAAGCCAAAAGCTTTCTAGTTGATCATTGCCATGGTGCGCCAAGCATAAAACAGAAAGAGGTCTTTTTTCGAGATGCTTCTGAAAGTAGCTGTATCTAATTTGCCTTGCGTTATTTTGCAGATTACCTCCGTTTTTCATTGCCGCTGTTAAATCGCATTCATGTTGGTGGAAATCAATATTGTTGAATTCACAAAAATCTCGAACAATTTTAGCATCCAGTTTACTATCTATTCCTCGCAAATTATAATTAACATGGAGTACTGAGCACGCAATATTGTATTTATTGAATAAGGACAAAAGAACCATAGAATCACAGCCACCACTTACCGCTATAAAATAATGCGGTGCATTAACCTTTTTAAGCTCACTGATGAATACAGTCTCAATTTTATCCTGTAATTCCATCTAGTAATTTTTGAATTTTAATTCCGCACTCTTCGTACTCTTTTAAAGGGTCGGAGTTAATAGTAATTGCACTGCCTACTGCACAGCTTAATGTTTTTAAATTTTGATTATAAATTATGGTACGAATAATTACATTCAAATCGAAATCACCGTTTGGCCCTATATATCCTATAGACCCAGAGTAAAGACCTCTTTTAAAGCTTTCGTGTTCTTCAATGAGCTGCATTGCACGTATTTTAGGGGCACCTGTCATAGAGCCCATCGGGAATGTTGCATTCAGAATATCTGTGAATTTCAGTTTGGGTTTGAGCATGCAGGATACAGTAGAGATCATTTGATGTACTGTTTTGAAGGAATAAATCTTGCATAGCTCTTCAACTTTAACAGATCCTTTTTGAGCAATTTTAGACAAGTCATTTCTCATTAAATCAACAATCATAATGTTTTCAGATCGCTCTTTTGGGTCATTTTCAAGATTTGTTTTCAGCAGCGTATCTTCAGTTGTATCAAAACCTCTTTTTGATGTACCTTTAATAGGTTGGGTTAATAACTTTTGTCCTTTACGTCTCATGAATCGTTCAGGGCTACCACAAAACACTTCATATTCATCAAATTTAAAGTAGCTTGAAAAAGGAGCTTTTGTAATATTATTAATATTTAAATAAGAACCTTTAACTACTTGTTTATCAATATTTTTAGCTATATATTCTTGACAGAAATTCACTTCGTAAATATCCCCTCTCTGAATATGTTTTTTTAATTTTTTCACGGAGTTTAAGTATTCTTCTCTATCAATTCCAGGATGAAATATTACTTTCTTTTGATTTTGTTTTGACGTAAAAAGTGTCGCAAGAATACTTTTGGCTTCACGAATATTATCCTTATTGTCTACTCCCTGCACTATTTCTAATAATTCGCCATCTATTTTTACAACACATTTTGGAACCCACAATACTGCATTAGGAAATTCTAATGAATCTAAATTGGAAGAACTTAGGTTTTCAATTTGATTTTTTAGATCATAAGACAGGCATAAAAATATATAGCGATTTGAATTTTCATCGATGAAGGATTGGATATTTCCCATGGTATTGTAGCCTTGTAAACGTAATAGCTCGCTTCCTCCAAAACCTAAAAGTCCTGTTGAATCATTGCTGTTTAAGTAACAAATGTTTTTATTCATACCTGTTTAAATATCTTGCCCTTTCTGTAACAAACTCAAAGGGTTGTTGTGTTTTAACAAATATTGGTATAAAATTAATACCATTAAACCTTTTATCGGTTTATGTGTTCTTATCTTTACAACTTTTTACAACTGATGAGACTTCTTGTACTGCTGTTAACCACCTTTATCTGTTTGTCCTTTTCGGCACAAAAACCAACAACGCATACCATCAGCGGTTATGTTACTGATGCAACAAGTGGAGAGGCTATGATTGGAGTTAAGATTTATGTTCCAACGATTAACAAAGGAACAATAACAAACAATTACGGTTTTTTCTCGCTCACACTTAAGGAAGGTGATTATCAAGTAGAATTTAGGTCTGCATTGTTCCCTACTGAAATTAAAAATATCAAGTTATTTCGTGATATAGATTACAATATAGAGCTTGGAAGCTCTTTTCAAAATCTAGAGGAAGTTGTCGTAAATGGTAAAAAAGGGGAAAATGTAAAGTCCACTCAAATGGGTGCTATAGAGCTTGATATTGAAAGCATCAAAGCGCTGCCCGCATTTATGGGGGAGGTCGACGTTGTCAAAACGATTCAGTTACTTCCAGGAGTTTCTTCTGCTGCAGAGGGTGGGCAAGGTTTTTATGTACGAGGTGGTGGTCCTGATCAAAATCTCGTGCTTTTAGATGAAGGCGTTGTATACAATGCAGCTCATTTGTTTGGTTTTTTCTCTGTATTTAATGCTGACGCCGTTAAAAGTGTGAATTTGATTAAGGGTGGTATGCCGGCAAATTATGGCGGTCGGATGTCTTCTGTTTTAGAGGTCAATATGAATGAGGGAAACAATAAAAATTTTAAAGTTAAAGGTGGAATAGGGGCAATCTCATCAAGACTCACTGTTGAAGGTCCGTTAAAGAAAGATAGAGGTTCTTTCATAATTTCAGGAAGGCGAACCTATATTGATTTAATTATGAAGGCCGCTATACCCGATACTTCTCCTTTTGCGGGAACGAGTTACTTTTTCTACGATGTAAATGCGAAGTTCAATTATAAAATAACCGACAAGGATCGTATTTTTTTAAGCGGTTATTACGGCAAAGATGTTTTCTCCTTTGCTGACAATGAAGGAGGGTTTAGCGTCGATATGCCATGGGGCAATGGAATTGCTGCATTACGCTGGAATCATTTGTTTAGTAAGAAGTTATTTATGAATTTAACAGGTACAGTTTCTGATTATATGTTCCAATTTGGATCCAATCAGGATCAATTTAGGTTTAGTTTATACTCAGGAGTACGAGATATAGGTTCGAAAGTCGATTTTTCTTATTTTCCCAATCCAAGGCATTTAGTAAAATTCGGTGCAAATCACGTCTACCATACATTCACGCCTACCAGCGTTTCTGCAGAATCTGACTCAGTTGTTTTTGATACGGGAGCAGCTCAGCGTCTTTTCTCTCATGAGACGGCTTTTTATTTAATGGATGATTTTGAAGTTAACGATAAGCTTAAGATTAATGCAGGTTTACGCTATAGTATGTATCACCATGTTGGCCCATTTACACGTTACATAAATGGAGATATAAGTGCTCAAGATTCAACTATAAATTATTCATCAGGCGATTTGATAAAGTTTTATCATGGTCTAGAACCTCGGCTTTCTATGCGTTGGTTACTCCCTGATAACAGCTCGGTGAAGGCCGGTTATTCATATAATTATCAATACGTGCATTTAACTTCACTAAGTGCGGTCTCATTACCTACAGACATATGGTATCCAACAACAGATATTGCGAAACCTCAAATTGGATGGCAGGGCAGTGTAGGATATTTTAAAAACTTCTTTGATGACAAATTCGAAACTTCAGTCGAGGTATATTACAAGAAGATGAATAACATGATCGAATATAAAGAGGGTGCTTTACCTGGCGATAATGTAAATGACAATACGGATAACTTGCTTGTTTTCGGTGAAGGATGGTCATATGGTGTAGAGTTTTTCTTGAAAAAGGCAGTTGGTGATTTTACTGGATGGATTGGATACACATGGGCTAAATCTGATCGGAGATTTGAAGATTTGAATTCAGGTAATCTTTATCCTGCAAAATATGATAGAAGGCATGACTTAAGCGTTGTAGGTACCTATAAACTAAATGACAGATGGACATTCAGTGCGGCTTTTGTTTATGCCACGGGAAATACCTTAACATTACCATCGTCTTGGTATGTCCAAGAGCAGAATTTATTATTTAATTATGGCAACAGGAACTCTACGCGTATGGCCCCTTATCACAGACTTGATTTATCAGCCACGCTCTACAGTAAAACACATAAAACCAAAACAGATATTGACGGTAACGAAATTAGGGTAAAAAAGAAATTTAAAAGCAATTGGGCTTTTTCAATATACAATGTATACAATAGAGCAAATCCATTCTTCATGTACGTGGACAATGATGGTGATTTTTTAGCGGGAGATTTTCAACTTACGGTTAAGCAAGTTTCCTTATTTCCAATAATACCAAGTGTTACTTGGAATTTTGAATTTTAACATGAAAAACTTTATTTATAGCATTAGCGTTTTTATACTTGTTCAATCCTGTACAAAAGAAGTTGAGATTGCCATTCCTGGTTATGAAGAGCAGGTTGTTGTTGATGGCGTAATAAAAACGGGTGAGCCAGCAATTGTGCTTTTGTCTTCAACAGCAAACATCTATTCACCAACAAATCTAAGTGCCTACTTAAATGGATTTATATCAGGCGCTCAGGTTGTTGTTTCTGATGGTATGATTAGCGATACACTGATTGAAATATGTACCGATAATTTACCACCTGGAACAGAAGAACTTGCTGCAGCTTTTTTTGGTATTCCTGTAGAAGATTTGGTTCAGCTTAACTTGTGCGGTTATTTCTCCACTTCAATAGTCGGAGAGGTAGGTAAGACCTACAGCTTGGAAGTTAATGTAGATGGCGAGGTTTACACCTCATCAACCTCTATTTTGGAACCAACGGCTTTAGATTCATTATATTGGAAACCAGAACCACCTCTAGAAAACCATGGTTTTTCATGGGCTACTTTAACGGATCCAATAGGTTCATATGATGCTTATTTATGGGAAGTAAAACAGCTTAACCAATTAGAAGATGGAACTCTAGATCCATTATCTTACAAGACGTTTAGTCCATTTTTTGATGATATATTCTTTGATGGGTTGACTTTTGATTTTGCTTACGAGAATCCAATCAATTTTTTTGATGATGATGTTGATCCTGATTACAGAGGTTATTACGAAGAGGGTGATACTATTTTGGTAACACTTTCTAAACTTGGGAAAACAGAATTTGACTTTTTTGAAAAAAAATACAATCAGATTTACACAGCGGGAAATCCGTTCGCAACTCCAACAAATATCCCTTCGAATATTGAAGGCGGTGCTTTAGGAATATGGGCAGGCTTTTCACCTGTTTCAGATACGCTTTACTGTCAGCCTTAGGGCGTAAGACGCTCTATAATCTCCTTTTCATTAGGGAATGCATCCAAAAGTTGTTCTTCTGTGAACAACTCAAAATCTTTGAATTCGAATCCAGGTGAAACAACACAGCTGACGAGTGCATATGAATTTTCCTCTAATACTGCACTGCCAAATATGGTGTTTCCTTTTACGAGATGTTGCGGTCGACTGGCAGTTCCATAAGATTTACCTAGAATAAGCTCCTTGTGCACACCATGCTCAAGTAAATGAATTGAAATTGGACTTCCCTCGTGATGAAACCATAGCTCGTCATTAGAAATTCTGTGAAAATTAGAAACGTTTTCTGAGGTTAATAAAAAGTAAATGGATGTCATAAGAACTCCATTAAGTTTTTCTGTTTTTACTGTTGAGCGATAGGTTTCTGCATAAAACCCTCCTTCTGGATGTTTTGATAATCCAAGATCGCGAATCAGTTCATCTATTCTATTCAATGGGTCCAGGTTTGAAGGTTGAGCCATTACTTTTGGTAATAGGGAAAAAATATTTCAAATCTAAAGACAAAAAGGCGCCGCTGACGCTGTCAATATCGGTAAGCTCATAACCCTGATATTTATACATTCCAGCCAAATAAAACAAAGGTTCGAGTGGAATTTGAACCGCACCTCCAAGGTAAAAGAATCCAGAACTTTTACTTCTAAATTCAAAACCAACATTCCCATTAAAATCAGCACTAAACTTTTTCTTGTAATCAACATAGCCTGTATGTATAAAAGAATGACTACCCTCTAAATTGTTTACAGCTCCTATGGTTGATGGTTTGTATACTGCTGATATGCCCAATGAAGCGTTTGCATACCATGTTTTATTCAGTTTAATATAAATCAAACAGTTTAATGGAATATCATAAGAAAGAAAACTAAGGTCACGTTCGGCAAATTGATTAGAATCAGCAACACTCATTTGTAAATTAAAATTGCGGTGAATTAGATTGATTCCTGTTTCAAAGGCGATGAGTTTCGTTATGCCAGCTCTTACTGTTGCCCCTATAGCATAACCTCTTTTTTGTATGCAAGTACTCGAGAATTCTTGATTGTTTAAAGTTAAAGATTTGCTACCCACGAAATTATTAGGAAATAGTGCTTTATAGTGAACGCCAAAGTAAGAAGGTACTTTGTTGGATTGGGCATAACTTAGACCACTAAGCAATAAAAAAAGTAGCATTATGGACCTCATTTTATTTGTTCTGTTTTTTCGTTTAGATGCTCCATGTGCTTGTAATAACTCAAAAATGAGAGAAGTAGTATGCTAAGGCCGAACAAAAGAACAAACCAACGTAAGGTGAAGAATGGAATAAGAGGCTTCTTATGTTTACCCTCAACCTTAAAGTTCATACGCATTGTTTGCTTATAAAATTTTTTATGAACCGCAAATAGGGTATAGGAGACTTGTTTTTTCTCTTCTGTATCCTCTTCAAATGCTATTTTATGCTCTTCTAGTTCTCTCCTAAATGAATTTGCTTTTTCTTCGTTTGTAAAACGATAAACAACATAATCAGGATTTGATGGGTGTTTCGTGAAATTCACAAGACCCAAATCGAGATGTTCTATGGGGTTTTCCATATTGTATTGTATTCAATAGGTTTTCTATGTGATTTCGGCCAAGCTTCTTTTGTATAACCAAGATAAATTAAACCCAAACATTTGTCTTTTTCACCAATGTTTAAATAGTTATTCATTTGAGCGGAATATATGAGTTTTGGTGACGACCAAAAAGCTCCTATTCCATAGGCATTTGCCGTTAATTGCATGTTCTGTATAGCACATGCGACAGCTTCAATTTCTTCTATTTCGGGTATTTTTTCTTCTTTTTGACGAGCCATATTTACAGCAATAACAACAGAGGAAATTAATGGTCTGCGTATAAGCTTTGCGAGTTTTACATCGTTTTGCGACTCAGTAGATGTCGTTTCTATATAGATTCTACCAAGGTTTTGGCTGAGCTCATTTCGTGCTGCTTCAGATTGAAACACTTGAAAACGCCACGGTTCCGTTTTTCCATGATTGGGTGCCCATTGTGCATTGTTTAATATGAGCTCTATTTGATCCTTTTGGACCTTTCTTTCTGTAAATTGCTCTGGGCGTATCGTTCTGCGAGAACGTATTAAATCATTGACTTCAGATAAGTTGAATTTCATGAAAATATTTTCACAAATTTACATACTTCCGATGAGTTAATTGCAATAAGTCTTGCTGTAAACATCTGCTGCTTCCATACCTAATGCAATTGCTCTTTTTAAATCTTTACAGCAACCTCTTTCATCACCACTCATTCTTTTTACAAGCGCACGCATGTAGAAGTAATTGGGATTTTCAGTGTTGAGGAGAATCGCGTGATCCAAATCATGAATGGCAAGATGAAAACTTTCTGCAGTAAAATGAATAAAGGATCGAATGGAGTAGAGGTGAGATATGGTTGCTTTGTCTTTCGGGATACTTTTTGTAATTCGGATACCATCATTCAACAAAACTAAAGCCTTGTCGTATTGTCCTTTGGAAATATGTATATCCGAAATTTTCGCGTAAGCATCTGCAAAGGAACTATCATAGGCAATTGCCTTTTGATAATGGTAAAGTGCTAACATGGTGTCACCTTTTTCAAGTTTTTTATCACCTTTTTCAATAAGGTTAAAAGCTTTTTTTTGTGCACTTATCGTTAGGCTTAGACCAAATACAAAAACTAAAACAACTCTCACAATACCAAATTTAATTGTTTTTGAATAAACTTCACGGAAGGATTATTATTTGTTTAAATATATTTACCTTTGCACCTCTATTGGCCTCGTGGCGCAACTGAATAGCGCACCTGATTACGGCTCAGGAGGTTACAGGTTTGAATCCTGTCGAGGTCACTAAGAGTAAAAAGCTTACTGTTTACAGTAGGCTTTTTGCGTTTTA
>Ga0206130_10001365_pt1 | contig 35862 bp, 23 predicted proteins | sample Helgoland_Spring_9_FD_148637 | JGI IMG/M metagenome (GOLD analysis project Ga0206130, IMG submission 148637) | Pelagic subsurface seawater microbial communities from Kabeltonne, Helgoland, North Sea - Helgoland_Spring_Bloom_20160512_1 | ecosystem: Environmental > Aquatic > Marine > Epipelagic ...
GAGAGAGGGCGACCGGCGATGTACTTCTTGATTTTGATCGGCAACTCCGGGTCGCGGGATTCGTAGGTCGCATCGGTCTGCCTGAGGACAAGGGTGCCGTGAACAGGGTGCTCGACTTCGACATCGTCAAACTTCTTGTTCTTCGCCTCCTCCGCGAGGCCGTGCGCCTTGGCGACGATCTCGTTGGTGTAGTCGATGATTTCCTTCATGAACTCCGGGCGCTGAAGTTCCCCGTGTTCCATCTGGCGGAGCTTGTATTCCCAGTCGCCGGTGAGTTTGGGCGAATAGAGTCCTTCGATGTCCATCTGTATAACGAGCTGGATGAGGCGACGACCGGAAGGGGTGACGTGGAGATCACGTCCGTCGCGGAGTAGGTATTTCTGGGCGATGAGGCCTTCGATCGTGGCGGCGCGTGTCGCGGGTGTGCCGAGGCCGCGCTCGGACATGGCCTCGCGGAGTTCCTCATCGTTGACTAGGAGTTTTCCGGCTCCCTCCATCGCGGAGAGAAGCGTGGATTCCGTGAAACGGGCGGGCGGACGAGTCTGCTCGTGGACAAGCTCCACGGGATCGGCCTTGGCTGTCTCGCCAGCGGTGATTCCGACCAGGCCGTCCTTGCCGGCGGCAACGCCGGGTTGCCTACCGTAAACTTCCAGCCAGCCGGGGACGACGAGGACGCGGCCTTCGGTTTTGAAAACATCCTTCGCGGCATCCGAGGAAACGGTGGAAAGGCGGGTGGTCTGCTCGAACTCCGCATGCGGATAGAAGACGGCGATGAAACGTTTCACCACCATATCATAGACCTTTTGCTCGGTCTCGGAGAGCTTGGCGGTGTTGCCGGTTGGGATGATGGCAAAGTGATCGGAGACTTTATCGGTGTTGAATATGCGCTTGGACTGATGGAGCTGCGGCTCATCCCCACCTTTTCCGGCGAGCACCGCCTTGGCGTATTGCGAAACATCCAGATCGCTATTGCCGATCTGCTGCATGGTCTCGCGGACATTCTGCACGTAGTCCTCGGGAAGGTAGCGCGAATCCGTCCGGGGATAGGTGAGCACCTTGTGCTTCTCATAGAGCGCCTGGGCGATCTGGAGCGTGCCCTTCGCGGAAAACGGTGCCTCACGCTGGAGGGTGGTGAGATCGTAAAGCTGCGGCGGGATCTGCTTGCTGGATTTCGTCTCTTCGGAAATCTCCGCGGTTTTCCCGCTGCAACGATCGACGATGGTTTTCGCCAATTCCTGGTTCCAGATGCGGTCGGCACGGCCATGGGGCTTGTCCTTGTCCTTCTTGAAGGAAGGATCGATCCATTTCCCGAGATACTCCCCTGCCGCGACGTTCATCGTGGCGTGAACTTCGAAATACGGTTCAGAGACGAAGGCTTGGATTTCCTCTTCGCGTGCGGCGAGGATAGCCAACGTCGGCGTCTGGACGCGGCCTGCGGCGGTGATATTGAAGCCGCCGTGGCGGGAGTTAAAACAGGTCAGTGCGCGGGTCGCGTTCAGGCCGACAAGCCAATCGGACTCGGAGCGGCACTTCGCGGCGTCGGCGAGTGGCTTCATCTGCTCGTCGGAGCGGAGGTTCGCCCAAGCGGATACGATCGCGCCGGTGGTCATCGACTGCATCCACAGGCGTTTGACCGGCTTATCGATTTTCCCGATCTCCATGATGTAGCGGAAAATTAGCTCCCCTTCCCGGCCGGCATCGCAAGCATTGACGATGAGGTCGACGTCCTTGCGTTTCGCGAACCTGAGGACTTTCTTCAGCTTCGGCTCGGACTGCTCGATGGGATCGAGTGTGAATGTCTCGGGAATGGCCGGCAGCACATCGAATTTCCATGGCAGTTTCTTGCCGTTCGGGCCCATCGGCATGCGCAGCTCGACGAGGTGGCCGACGGCGGAGGTGATGATCGCATCGTCGTTCTCGTAATGGATATCGCGGCCTGAGCCGACCTTTTCGAATTTTCCAAGATCCTTGTTCAAGGCCTTGGCGAGGTCGTTCATGACGGACGGTTTTTCTGCGATGATCAGTGTTTTTCCCATGGAGGTCGGTTCTTTGAAAAGGTGAGTGTCTGGAGGGGACTAGGCAGGGATTTTGCCGCGATGCAAGGAGGAAAAGGTTTTCGGGAGGTTTGGTGGAAAGGGAAACAACAAGATTTTTTAACCGCAGATGAACGGGATGAACGCAGATGGAAGAGATTTGATTTGGATTTTTTGGATTTCCTTGGGTTCAAAAATCGTCCGTATTTCTTTGGGTTCGCCCAATGATACGGGTTGTTGATTCTCTCTCATGAAATCGACAGCTGGCCTGCCGTCACCGTGATCCCGGCACGGCAATATGCCTGAATGACCGAGAGTCATCTCCGGATGAAACGGAAGCCCGGAAGAGGGCGGACCAGGCGGCGCAACTCCAGCTTGAAGAGGGCTGCGGTGACGGCCGAAGAAGGCAGGCCGGAGGCCTGAATGAGACTATCCACCGCGTATTCCTCGCCGGCTTGCATGACGGTAAGGACTGCCGCCTCCTCGGCAGGAAGTTGCGGCTGTGCGTCGGACTCCTCACCGGGAGACTCATTCCTGAACGAAAACGGGAGTTCGCCCATATCATCAATGATATGAGAGGCATCGGCGACCAGTGTCGCCCCGTCGCGGATGAGTTGATGGCAACCGGCCGAGGAGGGTTTATCAATGGGGCCGGGGACGGCGAAGATCGGCTTGCCGTACTCCGAGGCGAGGTTCGCGGTGATCAGTGAGCCCGACCAAGCGGGGCACTCGGTGACGAGCACCGCCTGAGACCAGGCGGCGACGATGCGGTTGCGCATCGGGAAGGTCTGTTTGTCTGGAGCCTTGTGGAGCGGAAACTCGGAAATCACCGCGCCGTTGCCATCGGCGATCTTTTCCGCGAGGGCGAGATTTTCCGGAGGATAGAGCCGGGCGAGACCGGAGCCGACAACCGCAATGGTGCGCCCCTTGGCGGCGAGCGCGGATTCATGCGCCGCAGTGTCGATGCCACGCGCAAGGCCGGAGACGATTGTAAAACCGGCATGGGCGAGCTGATAGGTGATCTTCCTCGTGGCGCTTACCCCGTAGGTGGTGGTGCGGCGGGAGCCGACGACACTGATCGCATGCTTATCGCGGGACGTGATTTCGCCCCAAACATAGAGCAGGATGGGCGCGTCATAGGCTTGGAGCAGGTGCTTCGGGTAGGTGGCATCCGCGCGGGTGATGATGGAAATACCACGCCTCTCGGCATCGGCGAGTTCCGTCGAGGGATCGGCGTGATCCTGCCAGCGGGAAATGATTTTCGCAGTCTCCGGCCCGATGCCGTCAACGCGCTGCAATTTATTTTCCGAAGCGGAAAGGACATTTTCCGCATCCCCGAAATGCTCGAGCAACCGAGTGATACGCACCGGTCCGAACGAAGGCAGCAGGTTGAGGGCGAGGATGGCTTCGCGGGGGGACATGGTGGAAGATAGGAATAATGAGGTAGGATGCCTCAACGGGCTGAGACGCCTCAGCCACTTATTTAATTTCCATACCGCTCTTGGGCCAGAGCCAGCGAACGACCTTGCCGCCCTTGATGAGCGCTTTCGCTTGGATCGTCTTCACTCCGAAAACGGTCTCCGCCTTGTAAGAGGCGACGCCTGTGTTGTATGTCTCACCATCGATGGTTTCCGGTTCTTCGGAAGCCTGCCAATCGAGAACCTGATCGAAACTGAACTCCTTGATCTCCGAGCCCTTGATGCTCGCCTGCATCACGGCGACCACGTCGTCGGGGCCTTCCGGAACGGCGGCCTCAGGTTCGGGCTCAGGGATGGGTGCAGGCTCGGGAGCCGGTTGGGGATCGACGGGTTCTGCGGGTATCTCAGGCTCAGCGGGCGGAGTGACGACAGGTACAGGTTCCGCAGGCGCCGGATTCTTCGGAAGCGCCGCCAGCTGCTCAAGCAGATCGGTCTGGGAAATCGGCACACTGCCCTCAAACGGGCCGCCACCCGGGCTGATGATCACGTTATTCCCATCGAGGCGGATCAAGTTCACGCGGTTTCCGGAGGTGATCGTCATTTTCAGATCGGAGGCAGCATCCGCAATCTCGGCGTTGGCTTTCAGCAAAACCTTTTCTGGAAGTCGGTCGGCAGGGAAGCTGGCCGGATCAATCGTGCCTGCGGCGGGGGGCGATACCACGACCACCCGGCTGGGAGGGGATTTTTTCGGCTCCGGAGCCTTTCCGGTCAGCGCCTCGTAGATATCCGGCTCAAAGGAATAGCCGACGATGCCTGCGGCGACCAAGCCGAATAGAAAAAGGATGGTTTTCATTTATTTAAATACGGGACTGCTTGGCGGATTATTCGCGAAAATTTCAAGTATCCGAAATCGTGTCGGATTGGAGGTTGAAGCGCGGGATGAGAATTGGGTAGGTTTTTCTGCGTGAAGCAGATTTACGTGGTGGCGGGAGAGATGAGTGGGGATGCACACGCCGCCGGTTTGCTCCGGGAGCTCAAGGGCATTTACCCGGATCTGGAGATCCACGGTGTCGGCGGCCCGGAAATGAAGGCTCTCTCGGACAGCTCCGTGAAGGACTGGGTGGAGGACGCCGCCGTGATGGGAGTGGTAGAGGTACTGAAACGATATGGATGGTTCAAGGAGCGGTTCACTGAGATGCGGGAGGAAATCAGGGAACTGAAACCGGATGCCCTGCTGCTAGTCGATTATCCGGGATTCAATCTCCGCTTCTCCGCAGCAGTCCGGCGCGAACTTCCGGAAACGAAACAGGTCTATTATGTCAGCCCCCAGGTCTGGGCTTGGAACAAAAGGCGCATCCCCAAGATGGTGGAACTGCTCGACGAGATGCTCTGCCTGTTTCCCTTCGAGAAACCGATTTTTGAAAATGCCGGACTAAAAACCACCCACGTCGGCCATCCCTTGGTGGACGAGCTCGCCGGGGAGCGGATCGAGGGAGAGAGGGACGCCAAGCTCATCGGTCTTTTCCCGGGAAGCCGCGAGCGCGAAATCGCCAAGCTCTTCCCGATGATGATCGAGACGGCCGTCGCACTGCGCCTGTGGAGAGATGATCTGAAATTCTCCGTTCCTGCGGCGACACCCAAGCTGGCGGAAACCATGCGTGGGATGATCAAAAAGGCGGGTGCTGAGGAATGGATCACGCTCACCGACGGGGGCAGCCACGAACTGATGCAGCGGGCGGCCTGCGGAGTGGTCGCCAGCGGCACGGCCACCCTGGAGGCGGCGACCTACGGACTGCCGTATTGCCTCGTTTACAGGATGGCATGGATCACTTTCTGCCTCGGGAAGATGCTGGTGAAGATCAAATACATCGGCCTCGTCAACATCCTCGCCGGAGAGAAAGTCATTGAGGAATTCATCCAGGCGGATGCCGCCGCGCCCGAGGTATCCGCCTGGGTGCGCGACATTCTCACCAACGACGCGCAGCGCGAAGCCTTGACCGACCGCCTCGGGGAGATCAGCGCGAAGCTCGGCGAGCCAGGCACCCACCGCCGCGCGGCCGAGAGAGTCGCGGCATGGCTGTGAGGCAGTAGGGAGCGCGGCTTTGCAAGCAGCTATCTATCGCGCCGCAATCATGCTTGCGCGCCAAATTATCAAATCGGGATGTCAGAAAGCGGCTTGTAAAGCCGCGCTCCCTACGCCGGAGCACCGACCACACCGGGCAGCGGGCCATCGTCCTCTGGACTGTCGTCCTCGGCTTTCTTCGAGGCAGGCTCTTTCGAAATCTCGTCGGGAATCGGCGGAGGCTTGGGGGCGGTGGGTGGATTTTTCATTTCTCCGTGGTCGATGATGTCGCGGAGGTGGGAGCCGTCCAGGGTCTCGTATTCGAGGAGCGCGAGGGCAATTTTCTCCACAGTGTCCTTGTTCTCGGTGAGAATGCGGGTGGCTTCGTCGAAGGCTTCGTCGATAAATTTCTTGATCTCGCCGTCGATGACACGGGCGGTTTCCTCCGAATAGTTGCGCCCCTTGTTCATGTCACGGGCAACGAAAACCGGGCCACTTCCTTCTCCATATTCGACCATGCCGAGTTCATCGGACATGCCCCACTCGCAGACCATGTTGCGCGCAAGCGAGGTCGCCTGGCGAATATCGCCGGACGCGCCGTTGGAAACATCGTCGGAATGGAACGCTTCCGCGATCCGCCCGCCCATTGTCACGATCAGGTTCGCAAGCGACTCTTTCTTCGAAGTGGAATATTGATCGCCGTCCGGGAGAAACATCGTCGCACCCAGGAAAGGACCGCGCGGTATGATCGTTACCTTGTGGAGGGGATGCGTGTGGGGCAGCACCATGTTCAGGTAGGCATGGCCGGCCTCGTGCCATGCTGTGCCGGTCTTTTCCTTGTCGGACATCGCCAGCGAGCGGCGCTCACGGCCCCAGCGGACCTTGTCGCGCGCTTCTTCCATCTCGGCGAGAGTGACTGCGGTGAGCCCTTTGCGGGCGGCGAGGAGGGCGGCCTCGTTGACAAGGTTCGCAAGCTCGGCTCCGGAGAATCCGGGAGTGCCACGGGCGATGGTCGCGAGTTCGGTGTTTGCGGCCAGCTTGATCTTCTTGACGTGGACGCGAAGGATTTCCTCGCGACCGTTCACATCGGGAAGGGAAACGGTGACCTGGCGATCGAAACGACCGGGGCGCAAGAGCGCAGGATCGAGCACATCCGGGCGATTTGTCGCGGCGATGATGATGACTCCCTCTTGGGTATCGAAGCCGTCCATTTCGACAAGAAGCTGGTTGAGCGTTTGCTCGCGCTCGTCGTGGCCGCCGCCCATTCCGTGACCGCGATGGCGACCGACCGCATCGATCTCATCGATGAAAATCAGGCACGGGGCGTTCTTTTTCCCCTGCTCAAACATGTCGCGCACACGGGATGCACCGACACCGACGAACATTTCCACGAAATCCGATCCGGAGATCGAGAAGAACGGCACATCCGCCTCACCGGCGATGGCGCGGGCGAGAAGCGTCTTGCCTGTGCCGGGGGATCCGACCATCAGTACGCCTTTCGGGATCGAGCCGCCGAGTTTCTGAAATTTCTTCGGATCGCGGAGGAAATCGACGATCTCGAAGAGCTCTTCCTTGGCTTCCTGGATGCCAGCGACATCCTTGAACGTCACCTTGTTGCGATCCATCGTGAGCAGGCGCGCCTTGGATTTTCCGAAGGACATCGCTCCGCGACCGGCGGATTTCATCTGCTGGCGGAACAAGAAAAACAGCAGCAGGATGATCAACAAAAACGGCAGGAAGGTGAACAGCGCCTTGGAGAGGTAGTCCGAGCTGCGCTTGTATTTCGCCTTGTCCTTGAGTAGGTCTTTCAGCTCGCCGCCGAGGATGCTAGAGGAAACGGTCACCTCGAATTGCTCGGCGGGTTTGACCTCACCCTTCTCGTCCTTCGGAGCAACCATTGCAGTCATGCTCTCGAGTGTGCCGACGATCACCGCGTTCGAACTCCTCTCGGTGAAAAGGATGCGCAGCTTATTGCCCTCCGCGTCCGCCTTGACTTCACCCAATGCCAGAGCTTTCCGGAATTCGCCCAGAGAAAGGGTTTTCACATCGCCATCGATGGGAGCTTCTCCGGCATCGGCAATCTCTACAGTCTGGATATCCTCTCCGAGCAGGTCGCGGATCTCCTCGCCGCGCAAATCGATGTTGACGGGAACTCGGAAGTCAGTTTCGACCGACCTAGAACTCTCCGACTCCACGAGCTTCGGCTCGATCCAACCCGTGATCTTGGCATCGTATGCCGTATCGCTGGTGATCACGGAAAGGGGGCGCTCCTTCTCATCCAGCACCACCCGTCCCTGGTCGAATGCGGTACGGAACTCGGAATAGCTCATGGGCTGCGCCTGCGGATTCATCTGCGGGCCGAAAAATGCAACGCCGAGGATCAAGATCGCGAGGCTGAAAAGGGCGAGCACCCGCCAGTTGAAGCCGCCGGCTTCTCCGGAGGGGCGGTTCGGGCTGGGCGGTTGTGGTGGTTTATTCTGGGAGTCGGACATATTCTGCTGCTTTCCGGTGCGCTTGTTGCCGGGTGCGAAAACCTAGACGGATCGCGGAAAATGTCTAGGCGGGGTTTTTCGGCTGCCTGATGGCACGGACTAGCAGCACAAAAAGAGCCACTCCGGCCGCCGGAGCCACAAAAATCAACATCACGTGCCGATATGCGGCCAGGGCGGGATTGCCCGTGGCTTCAAGGACGATATGAACGAGATAAGCGCCATAGAAGAGCAGGAAGAAAAAACCGGCCATTCTGCTGATTCGGTATCCGTAAAAGAATACCGGCAGAGTGGCGAGAGCGACGGCGATCATAACCAGCATATCGAAATCCAGCGCCGCCTTTGCCACCGCGATCCCGGCGGGAGCTACGATCGAGGAAATTCCGAGCACCGTCACGATGTTGAAGATGTTGCTGCCGACCACGTTTCCCACGGCGATGTCCCTCTCCCCTTTCAGTGCGGCCACCACGGATGTCGCAACCTCAGGCAACGAGGTACCTAAGGAAACGATCGTCAAACCGATGATCAACTCGGACACCCCGAAGGCTGTGGCGATGAATTCTGCGCTGTCCACCAACCATTTCGACCCGAGCACCAGCCCGCCTATCCCGAAAATCACCAGGGCAATGTTTTTCAACCATTTCGGATCTTCCCCGGCTTTCCCGAACTCCTCCTCATACTCGCTGAGAACACCGCCATCCTTTTCCCTCTTCGATTGGCGGACGAGGTATCCCACATAAGCCAGCGCCATGGAAAACAGGATAATCCCATCGATTCGCGAGATCGCCCCGTCAAAGCTGAGCGCATACAGCAGGACGGAGAGGAAAATCATCACCGGGACATCAAACCGGATCAACTGCTGGTGCACGACCAGCGGGATGATCAGCGCGGAGACCCCGAGGACGACGAGAATATTGAAGATATTGCTACCAATCACGTTTCCCACCGCCAAATCCGCCTCCCCCTCGAATGCAGCCATAACCGAAACCGCCAGCTCCGGCGCACTGGTGCCGAAGGCGACCACCGTCAGCCCGACGATCAGCGGTGAGATACCGAGCGTGGAGGCGATGCTCGCCGCGCCTTTCACCAGCCACTCCGCTGCGAATACGAGGATTACCAATCCGAGGATGAGAAATGCGATTGCAGCGGTCATTCGCGGAGATCTTTGTAGTATAATTATCAAAGGTGCAACCAGAACTGCCGAACCTAGTTCACGAAACTTCCGTGAGCCTTATTTGGGTGACGGCGGAAGCACCTCCCGGCTCAATTCCCAGAACAACCCAGCTCACTTTGCGATGCCCCCCCCCTCAAACCCGGTGAATCTCTAATCCTAGGCGGTTTCAAAAATTCCGATGAAAACTACGAATCCGCTTGGCTGCATGTAGATTCTATCACTGCAGAAGATGAATCGACACAATATCTGATTCAAACCAAATCCATAAACATGAGCGGTCAAAATTTCTCTGAAACAGGGCGAAGCGACAAAATCTTCTCCGCCTCATCTCGCCGCGCGCCATTCGCTGTTGAACTCCCCCCCACGCCACGCGACAACCGTTCCAGGGCAGCAAATTTCCTGAACGATTCCCGGCGTGAAAAGCCCGCCAAAGGATAACTGTTCACAATAACACCTTTTTACTTGTCACCCGGAAGATTTTTCCTACGCTCCGGAAATGCATGACCAGCTCGCCCCCCTCTTGAAGCAATATTTCGGCTACGATGCGTTCCGCCCCCTTCAGCGTGAAATCATCGCCGCCACCATGTCCGGAAAGGATGTCGTCGCCATTCTCCCCACCGGCGCGGGAAAATCCCTGACCTTCCAGCTTCCCGCCCTCGCGGAAGATGGGATCACCCTTGTCGTCTCGCCCCTCATCGCCCTGATGAAAGATCAGGTCGATTCGCTCACCGCCGCCGGCGTCCCCGCCACGTTCCTCAACTCCTCCCTCGACCCCGCCGATGCCCGCGACCGCTCGGAAGCCCTTTCCCACGGCGAATACAAACTCCTCTATGCCGCCCCCGAGCGGGTCATGACTGCCGGCTTCATCGCTGATCTGAAACGCTGGAACGTCAAACGCATCGCCGTCGATGAGGCTCACTGCATTTCCGAATGGGGTCACGATTTCCGCCCGGAATACCGCCAACTCGCCCAACTCCGAAAACACCTCCCCGGCATCCCTTTCCTCGCCCTCACTGCCACCGCCACTCCGAAAGTCCGCACAGACATCTCCCGCCAGCTCCAGATGGAGAAGCCGGAAACCTTCCTCGCCTCATTCAACCGCCCAAACCTCTCCTACTCCATCCTCCCGAAATCCAAGCCCGCCCGCCAGGTCTTCGAATTCGTCCACTCCCGCCGCGAGGAATCCGGCATCATCTACCTCCAGTCACGCAAAGCCACCGAAGCCATGGCTGCCACCCTCAAGGCCGAGGGCATCAACGCCATCGCCTACCACGCCGGCCTCGATCCCTCCCAACGCGCCAAAAACCAGGAGGCCTTCATCCGCGACGAAGCCCAAATCGTCTGCGCCACCGTCGCCTTCGGCATGGGCATCAACAAACCCGACGTCCGCTACGTCATCCACGCGGATCTCCCGAAAAACATCGAGGGCTACTACCAGGAAACCGGCCGCGCCGGCCGCGACGGCCTCCCCTCCGAGTGCCTCCTGCTCTACTCCCGCGGCGATCTCATCCGCAATCTCCGCTTCCTCGAAGACGCCACCGACCTCGAAGCAAAAAAAATCGCCGAGACCCAAATGCGCCGTATGGCCGATTTTGCGGAAACCGCCACCTGCCGCCGCAGCGCCCTGCTCGCCTACTTCGGAGAAACATGGCCTGATGAAAACTGCGGTGGTTGCGATGCCTGCCTCAATCCTCCCGAGGAATACGATGCCACCCTCCAGGCCCAGAAACTCCTTTCCTGCATCATCCGTGCAAAACAAGCCTGCGGTTTCTCAACAGGTGCCAACCACATCTCCCAAGTCCTAGCCGGTGCCAACACCGCCAAGGTCCGCGAATACGGCCACGACAAAATCACCACCCACGGTATCGGTGCGGACACCCCCCGCGAAGAATGGGCCGCTCTAGCCCGCCAGCTCATCCAACAAGGCCTCATCGACGTTTCCCAAGACAACTACCAGACGCTCAACGTCTCCCGCAAAGGCTCGGAAACCCTGAAATCCCGAGAGAAAATCCTCCTAACCCGCCTCCCCTTCACCGAAAGCACCGGGGCCTCCGCAAAACTCTCCCGTGCCGGAAACATCCCTTGCGACGAACCTCTCTTCCAAGCCCTCCGCGCCCTCCGCAAAACCATCGCCGACGAAAAATCAGTCCCGCCCTACGTCATTTTCGGCGACACCCCCCTCCGCCACATGGCTCGCCGCTACCCACAGGCCAAAGCCGATTTTCTCAATATCCCCGGAGTCGGCACCCAGAAACTCGAAGACTACGGCCAAGCCTTCATGGCCGAGATCAAAACTCACCTCGAGACCAACGAGAAACAAAGCTTCGACCCACTCAAAACCCCGGCTCCACCGAAAATGAAAACCGAAGGCGGCCTCACCGGCACCCAACTCGAAACCCTCGACCACTTCAAATCCGGAAAATCCATCGCGCAGATCGCAAAAACCCGCGACATGGTCACCTCCACCATCGCCTCCCACCTCGTCGCCGCCATCATCCACGGAAAAATCACCCCCAACCCCCGCGACTTCTTCTCCGAGGAAACCGAAAAACGCATCGACGCCTGCGTAGCTACCGCCGAAGAAGGCTTCACAAAACTCGGCCCCATCCACGCCACCCTCAACGGCGAAATCCCCTACGAAACCCTAAAGTTATACGCCGCCTTCAAGTCCCTGGAAACTCCAGCATAGCTGCCGCATCCCAACGGGACGATTCATACTAGTGTTCTGAAAATCTTAATCTGATGGATGGGCGAAGGCGATTTCCCCCAACAGCAAGGCGCAAGGAGGGAGTGCATCGAGATTCACGACTCGACGCGCAACGCAGCGATTGGGAAAAGGCGTCGAGCTTTCTGACCCAGAAAGCGACCATCGGAAGCCTTTTTCTCAAGACCTTAAAAATCCCCAGCCGTCAGATTAAGGTTTTCAGGGCACTAGCCCAGACGCAACATGAAACCCCATCCCAGTTCCCACGAATCACGGCCACCATTGACTTCCCCCGCCATCCCTGCTTCAAAAGCCGCCCCATGTCCGACCGCAAGACCCTAGACGAACGCCACCAGATGACCGACCTCGAGCGCGTGCGCCACTCCGCCGCGCACGTCATGGCCACCGCCATCCTCCGCATCTGGCCCGACGCGCAGTTCGCCTACGGCCCTCCAGTTGAGAACGGCTTCTACTACGATTTCGAAATGGAGCACCGCATCACCCCCGACGATTTCGAGAAAATCGAGAAGGAGATGAAGAAAGTCGCCAAGCAGAACCAGAAGTTCGAATACAAAGCGATCTCCCGCGAGGATGCCAAAGCCATGGCGGAATCCGGACGCCTCGGCGGCCTCACTGAACGCCCCGGGAACCCCTCCCGCTTCAAGCTCGACCTCATCGACAAGATCCCCGAGGGAGAACAGATCTCCTGCTTCCAGAACGGCGATTTCATCGATCTCTGCGCCGGCCCACACGTCGGCTACACCTCGAAGTGCAAGAACGTCAAAGTCATGTCGGTCTCGTCCTCCTTCTACATGGGCGATGAATCGAAAGGCCAGCTCCAGCGCCTCTACGGCACCGCCTTCGAAAACAAGGAGGCCCTCACCGAGCATCTCGACCGCCTCGAAGAAGCCAAGAAACGCGACCACCGCCGCCTCGGCCGTGAACTCGGCCTCTTCCACATCGACGAAGCCGTCGGCCAAGGCCTGATCCTCTGGAAACCGAAAGGCGCCCTCGTCCGCCGCGCCCTCCAGGAATTCATCACCCAGGAACTCGACAAACAGGGCTACTCCCAAGTTTTCACTCCCCACATCGGCAAGCTCGACCTCTACCGCACCTCCGGCCATTTCCCCTACTATCAGGACAGCCAATTCGCCCCCGTCCCCGAGCGCGACACCCTGGAGAAACTCGCTGACGAAGACGCGACCTGCGCCACCCTCATCAACGGCCTCAACGATGGAACCTACGAAGGTTACCTGCTCAAGCCGATGAACTGCCCGCATCATATCAAGATTTTCGCGAGCGACCATCATTCCTACCGCGACCTCCCCGTCCGCCTCGCAGAATTCGGCACGGTCTATCGCTGGGAACAATCCGGCGAGCTCGGCGGCATGACCCGCGTCCGCGGTTTCACCCAAGACGACGCCCACCTTTTCTGCACCCCCGATCAGGTCGCGGAGGAAGTCAAAGGCTGCCTCGATCTGGTGAAAAAAGTCCTCACCACACTCGGCATGAACGATTACCGCGTCCGCCTCTCCCTTCGCGATCCGGAGAGTGACAAATATGTCGGTTCCCCTGAAAACTGGGACAAGGCCGAGGCCGCCCTCCGCGATGCCGTCATCCACCTCGGGGTCGATTACACGGTAGAACTCGGCGAAGCCGCGTTCTACGGCCCGAAGATCGACTTTGTCGTAAAAGACGTCATCGGCCGCGACTGGCAGCTCGGCACAGTGCAGGTAGATTACAACCTCCCGGTTCGCTTCGACCTCTCCTACGTCGGTGCCGACAACAAACCGCACATCCCGGTCATGATCCACCGTGCCCCCTTCGGCTCGCTGGAAAGATTCACCGGCCTGCTCATCGAGCATTTCGAGGGGAAATTCCCGACCTGGCTAGCCCCAGAGCAAGTCCGCGTCCTCCCCATTTCGGAGAAAACTCTTGAAGAAGCAGAAGCCCTCGCCGCCAAACTCGCCGACCTCGGCGTCCGCTGCACCGTCGATCGCTCTTCCGATAAAGTCGGCGCAAAAATCCGCAACGCCCGCCTTGAGCGCGTGCCGAACATGGCAGTTCTCGGCCAAAGAGAAATCGAAGAAGGCACCGTCGCAGTCCGCATCCGCGGCGAGGAAAAGCCCATCATTAAAACGGAACAGCAGTTCATCGACGACCTGCTCAAGGAAATCGCCGAGCGCAGCCTCTAGCCTGGTCGATTGGTACCAGCCCAGCCATACAGTCTTTCCCGAGGAAGCGGCTTGGATATTCCTTCACCGGATTTCCATAATTCTTTCGTATCCTGCTGACAGATCTCCGGAATCCGGAAAAACGACCTTTACCGGCTTCATTGATGCAATTCATAGTCCCTCCGCGCCAAGTATGAGCCATGCTCACCGCAAACCCATAGCCACCATGAATCGATTCACTCCCCTTAAAAAAGTCACTACCGCAATGACCGTGCTCGCAGCCTCCACCCTGCCCCTTCTGGCACAGGAAGACGCACCGGCCTTCGACTCGGGAAACACCTCGTTCATGTTTATCTGCAGCGTGCTGGTGCTTCTCATGACTCTCCCCGGCCTCGCGCTTTTCTACGGCGGCCTTGTCCGCTCGAAGAACGTCCTCTCGATCCTGGTGCAATGCCTTGCAATGGCCGGCGTAATGAGCCTGCTGTGGGTGATCTACGGCTACTCTTTCGCCACCACGGACAGCAACCCGCTCATCGGCGGGGCTTCGAAAGTGATGCTGAAAGGCGTCACCCCCGACAGCGATGCGGGCGGCTACCCCGAAACGATCTTCATCATGTTCCAGATGACCTTCGCGATCATCACCCCGGCGCTGATCATCGGCGCCTTTGCGGAGCGCATCAAATTCTCCGCCGTGATGATCTTTAGTATCGTCTGGTTCACACTCTCCTACCTGCCGATCTGGCACATGGCGTGGAACACCAACGAAGGCTTCTTCCACAATTTCCATGTCCTTGATTTCGCGGGCGGCACGGTCGTCCACATCAATGCCGCCGTCGCAGGCCTCGTCGGCTGCCTCATGGTAGGTCCCCGCAAAGGTTTCGGAAAAGTCCCACTCACCCCGCACAACGTCCCCCTAGTCATCATCGGCGCATCGCTGCTTTGGGTAGGTTGGTTCGGATTCAATGCTGGCTCGCAGCTAGCAGCCGACGGCACGGCGGGAATGGCGATGCTCGTCACCCAGATCGCTTGCGCCACCGCAGTTGTCGTCTGGATGACCATCGAGAAAATCTTCACCGGAGTCGTCACAGCAGTCGGTGGTGCCACGGGTGCGGTCGCGGGACTTGTCGCCATCACACCGGCCTCCGGCACCGCGGGTATTCCGGGAGCGCTCTGCATCGGTGCGGTTTCCGCCATCCTCTGCTACTTCGTCGCCATCAAACTGAAGCACAAGTTCGGCTTCGACGATTCGCTCGATGTCTTCGGCGTCCACGGCGTCGGCGGAATCGTTGGAGCAATCCTCACCGGCGTCTTCTGCTTCGAGAGCATGGGTGGATCGGGTGCCTACAACGACACGATCACCATGGGCTCCCAGGTCTGGGGGCAGACTGTCTCCGTGCTAATCACGATAGTCTGGAGCGGGGTTGCCGCATTCATCGCATTCTCGGTTGCAAGAGTCCTTGTCGGGCTCCGCATCGACGAAAAGGGCGAACAGAGCGGCCTCGACCAGACGGATCACGGCGAAAGCGCCTACACCAACCTGCACGGCTGACCAAGGCGCTCTCGACTGTGGAAGCCTATTGAATCGGATTGAAACTTGCAGACTGGCGTGCAAGTTTCGCCCGTGATTCCGCCAACCACAGCCTCTGCCAAATCTTCCAAGCCCAAGTCTTCGCATGGCTGGTCGCCTGAGAAATCTTCCGACCTCTACGGAGTCGAGTCGTGGGGCCACAAGTTTTTCCACGTCAACAAAGACGGGCATGTCACCGTGAAGTTGGAGGATGGTGAGGACAGCGCGAATGTTTCTCTTCACGGCATCGTCGAGGGCTTGCGCGACCGTGGCACACACCTACCAGTTCTGCTCCGTTTCCGCGACCTGCTGCACTCACGTATCACTGAGATCAACGAAGCGTTCAGCAAGGCGATCAAGGTCACCAACTACCAAGGCAACTACCGCGGCGTTTACCCGATCAAGGTCAACCAACAGCGCCAGGTCATCGAGGAAATCGCCGAATTCGGGAAAAAATATCACTACGGCCTCGAAGCCGGCTCCAAGCCAGAACTCATCGCCGCGCTCGCTCACATGCACGATCCCGAGGCCTACATCATCTGCAACGGCTACAAGGACGAAGAGTTCATCGACCTCGCCCTGCATTCACAGAAAATGGGCATGAAGATCATGCTGGTTCTGGAAATGCCCAGCGAGCTCAACCTAATTCTGGAACGCTCCAAGAAAATCGGAGTCCTCCCAAACCTCGGCATCCGCATTCGCCTTTCCACCAAGGGCTCCGGCCACTGGCAGGAATCCGCAGGCGACAACTCCGTTTTCGGACTCAACGCAGCTCAGGTCATGGAAGTCTTCGACTCGCTCAAAGCAAGTGGCCACCTGCCTTGCTTGAAAATGCTCCACTATCACCAGGGCAGCCAGATCCCCAACATCGCAGCCATCCGCGAAGGCGCCACCGAGGCCGTGCGAATCTACTGCGACCTCGTCAAGGAAGGGGCACCCATGGGCGTGCTCGATATGGGCGGTGGCATGGCTGTGGACTACGATGGCTCCCACACAAATTTCGCCTCCTCCTGCAACTACTCCATCCAGGAATACTGCACCGACATCGTCGAGGTCGTCGCCCAACAATGCGACCGTGCCGGAGTGAAACATCCCAATCTCATTTCAGAATCGGGTCGCGCCGTGGTCTCATACTACTCGGTGCTGGTCTTCAATATCCTCGACGTCACCTCCGCCCAGACCACCGACAAGGAACCGGATATGCCGGAAAAGGCTCCGCAGAACCTCCAAAACCTATTTCACGTAAGCAAAACCCTGAGCAAAAAGAATCTCCAAGAATCCATGAACGACGCGGTCTACTACCGCGATCAGGTGCGCGCCCAGTTCCTCTACGGAGCCGCAACGCTGCGCGAACGCGGCCTCGCCGAGGCATGGTACTGGCACATACTCACCCGTATTTCCAAGATGATCTCCGACATGGACGACATCCCCGAAGACCTCCGCGAGCTCTCCAACGGCCTCGCCGATTTCTACTACGGGAATTTCTCTTTGTTCCAGTCACTCCCCGACTCATGGGCGATTGACCAGCTCTTCCCCGTTATGCCCATCCACCGGCTCGACGAAAGACCGAAACAGCGCGCCGTCCTCGCCGATATCACCTGTGACTGCGATGGCAAAATCGACCGCTTTATCGACAAGGAAGACGTCACCAAAACCCTCCCTCTCCACAAACTAAAACCGGACGAACCCTACTACGTCGGGGTCTTCCTCGTCGGTGCCTACCAGGAAACCCTCGGCGACCTCCACAACCTCCTCGGCGACACCAACGTCGTCGGCGTCCATCTCGAAAAAGGAAAACCCGTCTACACCCACGAAGTCGAGGGCGACACCGTCGCCGACGTCCTCTCCTACGTCGAATTCGACCCCAAGGAGCTCGTCTCAAAATTCCGGAACTTCGCCGAAAAAGCCGTCACCGACGGCCGCATCTCCCCCAAGGAACGCAAGGAAATCATGGATCTCTACCGAGACGGTCTGGGCGGCTACACCTACTTCGAGAGCTGAGCCTACATCACCCTGCCGCTTCCAGCGTGAATTTCGAGCGGTAGGGAAAGAATCGGAGCCTTCACGAGTTGCCGAATGCAACGGCACACAAGGTCTTAGGCAATCCGAAATTCATCCCCAACACCTTGCCTCAATCTCGGCTTGCATCCGCCGCCGCAAACCTTTCCTCTCACCGACATGGAATCACACGAATGGAATGAGCGCACCGAGGAAGGAAAACGGTTCTATCGCGGCAATTTCCACGCCAAGGAATGGCGCATCATCACAACCCTCAAGACCGATCCCGATTGGGAACCGATCGAAGAGCCTTCCGAAGAAATCTGGCGGGCGCTGCGCGACATCGTCTGGAAGAAATACCAACGCAAGCGCTGCCCTTGGGAGCGCGTGGCCGGACTCGATAAAATCCTCGGCGACGACGCGCCGAAATAACCTCTCAGTGGGAAAGCGGGTTTTCGCCCGAGGCATCCCCGAGATGGATCTGGTTTTCCGGCAGGAACTTTTTGAAGCGAGTCTTGTCGATCGCCTTCATATAGGCCTCCTGCGGAGAGATCATCCCCTCGCGGAGCTTAGACCAGATCGACTCGTCCATAAACACCATCCCTTCGCCCTTGCCGCCGGTGATGACGTCGTAGAGCTTCTGGGTGGCACCCTCCCGGATGATCGCGGCCACGGCGGGCGTGCCGAACATGATCTCGTGGACGGCAACCCGGCCCGGCTTGTCCACGCGCTTGCAGAGAAGCTGGGCAACCACCCCCCTGAGCGAGGCGGACAACATGGTGCGGACCTGTGATTGCTGATTTGCCGGGAACACATCGATAATACGGTCGACGGTCTTACGGGCGTTGTTGGTGTGCAAGGTTCCGAAGACGAGTAGTCCGGTTTCTGCGGCGGTGAGTGCGAGGGATATAGTTTCAAGATCGCGCATCTCTCCGACGAGCACAATATCGGCATCTTCACGTAGGGCGGCTCGAAGACCATCCGCGAAAGAGGGGGTCTGAATTGGCACTTCGCGCTGAGTAAGAATTGATTTCTTGTTTCTATGAACGAACTCGATCGGCTCTTCGACAGTGATAATGTGCCTCGAAAAATTGGAATTAATGTAGTCCAAAAGCGCGGCAAGCGTCGTGGATTTCCCCGATCCGGTGGGCCCTGTCACCAAGACCAGCCCCGAGCGCATATGCCCGAATTCCTTGACGATTTCTGGTACGCCCAGCGCCGCGAGCGGCATGATCTCCGTCGGAATTAACCGAAAAACCGCAGCGAGTCCGTTCTGCTGCTGAAGATAATTGCACCGAAAACGAGAATCCTCATCCATCTCGTAGGCGAAGTCGAGATCACCCTCCTCCAGGTAACGCTCAAATGCCTTCGGATCACAAATTTCGGCGAGCAATTCTTTAAACGATTCACCCTCGAGAACCTCTTTGCCCTCAATCTGACTCACAGCTCCGTGAACACGGAGCTTCGGTGGTTGACCCTCGGAAAGGTGCAGGTCGGAACCTTTGCTTTCGATGAGTATCTTGAAAAGTGCGTCGATTCTTGCCATGTCGATATGTGGATTTGGACGAGAAATTAAATTCTTAGAAAATTCAGGACTTGAGGAACGATTTCATTTGCGCCTTATCGTCGGAACGGAAAAGAAGCTCCTCCGATGTGATTTTTCCTTTGATGTAGAGCTTCCGGAGGGATTCATCCATGGTGATCATGCCGACATGTTTCCCGGTCTGCATAACACCTGGGAGCATGTAGGTCTTTCCTTCACGAATACAGTTCGCAACGGCTGGAGTATTCACAAGCAACTCGGTGGCGAGTACACGGCCGTCACCCTCCACGTTGGGAATAAGCTGCTGGGAAAGAATGCCTCGGAGCGATTCGGAAACCATGATACGGATTTGCTCGCGTTGATCGGTAGGGAATACGTCGAGCACACGGTCGAGCGTGCGCGGGGCATTGCCAGTATGAAGCGTACCGAGGACAAGGTGGCCCGTTTCAGCTGCGGTGAGCGCGAGTTGAATGGTTTCAAGGTCACGCATTTCTCCGACCATGATCACATCAGGATCCTCCCGCAAAGCACCCCGAAGCGCCCTTGCAAATGACTCGGTGTGCTTATGCACCTCGCGCTGGTTCACATGGCATCCTTTGGAATTGAAAACATACTCGATCGGATCCTCGAGCGTTAGTATGTGATCTTCGCGGTCTTTGTTGATAAAATCCACGATCGAAGCGAGCGATGTTGATTTACCGGACCCCACCGAACCAGTCACCAGAATCAAACCGTTCTGATATCTGGTAAGCGGGATGATGTGCTCAATCGGAAGGCCAATGTCCTCCATGCTGCGAATCTCGGAATTAATGATTCGAAACACCATGTCGTAGCCGAGACGCTGTTTCACGATGGAGGCTCTGTAACGGCCATCCGAACCTTCATATGCGAAATCAATATCGCCACGCTCGTCGAGCCGAGACCATTCTTTCTCACCGAGAAAAGACCTGACGAGCTTTTCGGTTTCCTCGGGCTTCAAAGGTTCATGATCCGGCCAAATAGCCCCTAGAACTCCGTTCAGCCTCCAAGCCGGCGGATACGCCGTCGCTAGGTGTAGATCGGATGATCCGTATTCCCGGCCGAGCTTCAGGTATTCATCAACGTGATCCAAGACTGTGTGTTCGGACATGGGCGGAAAAGGTTTTTACGAATGTTGGGGCTTGGCCGGAGATTTATCCGGCGGATCGAATCGGCGCTCGCCCTCTGGCTAGCCATCTTAACGCAGGAAAGGGTATCCGTGTCAATACGGTCGCGTTTCCCCGAGCGCAAATCGCCGTTGCGACCCGCTCACGAGATGCGCTCTGAGATAATCCTTGAGAAGCTTGGTCACGTAGACCTTTGCGAGAGGCTTTCCCATCCTGAAAATAAGCAAAACCAAGCCGACGAGAAAACCGCGCTGGCGCTTGGGCTCCTGGACTTTCGCCGCAGCCTTTTTCTTCCGCAGGAGAAAACTGGCCGCAATGCCGGCTGCCACGGAGCCGGTAAGCCACTTTCCCGTCTTCTGCATGAGCGAGCTCTTCAGGCGTGCCGGAACGTCGAGCGCCCGCTTCATGTGAGCGTGCGATTCTGTCAGCCGGAGCCGGGAGGCCTCGCTGACACGGACAAGCTCCGCAAGCGTCATTGGTTTTTTAGTCGGTTGAGCCATTCGCGGTCTTTCTCAAATTCGGCACGGGTTACAGGAAAAGTCTCCTTCTTCCAGGATTTCAGGATGAACAGAAGGATCGCACCGATCAGAAAGTGCGCCCCTGCGGAAGCGAACGCGACGTGATACCACTCCCACGAAGTGGCCGCTGCGATCGCGCCGATCGATGCGGCGAGGGCCAGCACCCAGGCGGATAGAAAACCGAACAGCCCGACGATAAGCAGGGTGATCCTACCAACAGCTCCAGCCGACGCGGCTTTCGCCTCGATGCGGATCATTTCAACCCTGGAAAGAACCAGCGCAGCGAGCGCCTCCTTCCAGTTCTTGGGCAAATCGCTTTCGCCAGCTGCATCCCGGTCAAGATGCGGTTCTCCCTTATCAGTGCTCATTTCCGGACAATCGGGCTTGTGGCGTGTTTCATCCGGAGCACAAAGCGCCAGCGGTTTTGCCGGCGCTCCATTCCGGAGCCTCAGTTTGCGTAAAGACTCAGTTGCGCGCGATGAGGCCGATGAGGAAACCCACGCCGAGGGCACCGAGGACCGCCTTGGTCGGATTCTGGCGGATGTAGTCTTCCGCAGTCACATGGATCTCCTTCGCCTTCACCCGGGTCTCTTCCCACTGGTGTTGGGCAGATTCCTTGGCATGCTGCGCCTTGTCAGTCGCAACGGCCTTGTAATGCTCGGCTTTTTCGGTGGCTACTGCCTTGTAATGCTCGGCCTTCTCCGTTGCGTTCGCCTTGAGTGACTGCGCAGCATCTACGGCACGGCCTTTCAGTTTCGTGGCCTCTGTGCTGGTAGTGCTGGCGAAATCGCCTGCAGCAGCACGGAGATCGGATGCCGCGTCGGTAACGGAGGGCGCAGTGCCCGCCGCCGGTGGTGTGGAAAATGGATTCTCGGTCATGATGATGGAATTTCGGGTTGGTTGTTATGGGACTTCAGCATGTCCCGTTCCAAGAGCAGATTACACCCACCCATCTACGGCGCAAGAATACTTTGGGAGCAATCCCCTCAGGGCGCCTAAGTTAGAAATTTCCCAAGAGATTGAACTGCCAAGTAAGAAAAGTTCACCAAGTCCAAGAGAACAAAGGTCTCAAAAGAGTCTTTTTGGCTGAAGATTTCTGTTCAGAAAGTGTTTGGCTTTGGAAAACTTGGAAAACTTGGCGGTTCAATTCCCATATCCGGTTCTGCTTTCCTTGCCGGGATCGCCCTAGTGTAGACGCTCTGGCAATCTCCTCATCAGCCGGAAACCCAGGCGCATCTTGTGACGCGGGCCTACCTTCTGAGATGGTTCTCGATCCGCTCGATCCTTTCCCGCAGGCCCGGTTGCTTGCCGATCTCGGCAGTGACCTTCTTGCACGCGTGGATGACCGTTCCGTGATCTCGACCGCCAAATGACTCCCCGATCTCCACCAGGGAGTTGTGGGTCATGCTGCGGCTGAGATACATTGCGATTTGACGCGGAAAGGCGATGCTTGCCGGGCGGCGGCGGGAAATCATATCTGCCATACGCACATCGAAGGTTTCCGCGACCGCACGCTGAATACCATCGATTGTCACCTGCCTGCTGGCCTCCTCCTGGATAAAATCCCGCAGCAAATACTCGACCTTCTGCACCGATACGCTCTCCCCCGCGAGCGACGCGAAGGTTGCCACGCGGACAAGGGCCCCTTCGAGGCGGCGCACATTCGACCGGATATTCTCGGCGAGGAATTCGATCACGGAATCATCAACGGTGACCTTCCATTCCAAGATCTTCTTTTTGAGTATCGCCATACGAGTCTCGAGCTGGGGCGGTTGCAGCTCCACGGCGAGCCCGCATTCGAAGCGGGAGATCAGCCGCGGCTCGATGCTCTTGATCTCACATGCCGGCCGGTCACTGGTGATGACCACCTGGTTGCGGCCGTCGAGCAGCGTGTTGAACGTATGAAAAAATTCTTCCTGGGAACGCTCTTTCCCGGCGAGGAACTGGACATCATCGATGAGCAGCACATCGGAGCTGCGGTAGCGCCTGCGGAACTTCTCGATATCGCCTTTGCGGATCGCCTCGATGAACTCATTGGTGAATTTCTCGCACGTCAGGTAGATAACCCGGCAGTCCGGGCGGCGGCGCAGGATCTCCCTGCCGACGGCATGCATGAGGTGGGTTTTCCCAAGGCCGGGTCCGCCGTGAATAAAGAGCGGGTTGTAGCCTACGCTTTTTTTTGCGGACACCGCCTCGCACGCTGCGTGCGCGAACTGGCTGTTGCTGCCGACGACGAAATTCGCGAACGTATAGTCGTGATTCAGTCCTGCCGCTTTCGCGCGCTTGTCGAGCATGTCACCGGGCAGCTGCTTGCGCACCTGTGGCTCGGAAAGCACGGGCTGTCTGCCGGGAGTGACCGCAGATTCTGCGACGGCGATATTAATATGGTGGATTCCCTCCTGCGCCTCGCCGGCGGCGAAAAGGAGTTCCGGCAGGTAGTTCGTCTCGATCCAGACCTGGTGAATTTCACCGGGGACAACAACCGTTCCCTTGCCGTTTTCAGTGCCTCCCCAGGACGCCCCGCCAAACCACCTCTGGAATGCATCCGCTCCGATGGACTTGCGCAGGATCCCCGCGATTTTCTGCCAATCTCCCTCACCATGAATCGAGCCGAGTTCCGTTCTTTGCGGTTCCGTATCGGCGAGGAATCCTTCCCCGTTTTCCATCGATGGTTGTTTCATGGTTTTTTCTGACATCGCCTTCAGCAACTCCCCCGATGGGCTCTGCAAAGGCAACGACTAGGAGACGATGGACAAGGATTTGCTCTGCCGGAATTTAATTTAGCACGCATCTAACAGACGAAACTTTCTTGCCGCATTCCACAAGCGTTCCACGGGATAAAATTTTAAAAACTTGACCTGAATCTTGGTAAGCTTTTCCGAAGCAAACCTGCCATCTATCAGTTTAAGTTTCCGTAAGCCATTGGAAAAGAACAGGAGCCGATGTGACGGTGTTGTCACACGGACCGGGCGGAATTTTTAACCGTGCGATCGGCCAAAAAATATCCGAAGCAGAACGCAAACCGAGTAACCGACCGGTCAGCTCGTCCCTAGTCACGTTTGAAAAGGCCTCCTGCCAGACCGCTCGCCAACGTGAGCATTGCGTTGATGGGAAAGAACCACTCCGAGGCCAGCTTGGGTCGGCTATCGATCAAGGCCTTTGCTAGATCCTTCTTCCCGGCCATCTCCAAGATGCTCATTAGCTCCGGGCGGAAATAGGCCACCAATAGCACCGACAGAAACGTTCCCACCATCAGGCCGATCCCACTCGTTCTCCACGGAATCAACGCGGCCAGCAAAACCCCCAGCAGCGGCCCATAGGTGTAAGCCACCATTCCGAATGCCAGACCGATTAAATCACTGTCTTCGTTCCGGCTGTAGATCTCCCACAGAAGTAATCCGGCAAGGGTTAGAACCACCCCCCAGATCAATACGGCGATCCGCGAAATTTTCACCATGCGCGTCCCTTCCTCTTCCATCCGCTCCTGCCCGTAAATCACCGATAAACTCGTCTGGCTCAACGCCGCCAAAATCGAATCCAAACTCGATATCGCCGCCGCGAAAGCCCCGGCCAGAATCAATCCGCTCAATCCCACCGGCACCTCACGCACAATCCACGCAGGAAACACATTGTTGGGGCTCTCCGCGAACTTGGCGACCAAACCTGCCTCCGGCGGAAATTGCTGATACCAGGCAAACAGACCCGACCCCACGGCCAACATCAGCAGCGTAATCAAGAGTGAAACACTGCTCCAGCACATCGCCTTGCGGGCATCACTCACATTCCCGCAGCAGAACATGCGCTGGGTATTGAGCTGATCCACTCCGAAGGCCGTGAAGTTCTGGAATGGCATCGCTAATAAGCCAACCCACAGCGTGTAGCGCAGCTCCTTATTTTCAAATGGTGTGGTCAGATCAAGGAAGCGCATCTTGTCGATTGCGACCCCATCCACCACCACTTGGTTCAAAGCCACAATCTCACTCCAGCCCAGCCCTCTCACCAACAGGAATAAGGCCAGCAACCCTCCGAATACAAACAAACAGAACTGCATCACATCCGTCCAGATTACCGTCTGCATCCCGCCCATCAAAGTCCACGCCACCGCGACGATCCCGATCACGACGATGCATAACTCGACCGGCATCGCCGTCACCTCCCGCAAGATGATTGCTGTCACCAGGACGCGCACACTCTGTCCCAGAACGGAACCCAGGGAAAACAAACCCGTCACCAGAGTCTTCACCTTTGCCCCAAGGCGATTCCCCATGAAGTCGTAGGGGCTGTAAATTTCCTTCTCGTAATAAAGGGGCACCAACCAGTATGCCACCGCGAAGCGGGCCACCATCGAGCCCAGACCCCATTGCAGATAGGTCCAATCGCCTTGTAGCCCGAAGACGATCCCCGGAACCCCGATGAAAGTCAGTGCGCTGATCTCCGTGGCGATCATCGAACCGCTCACCGCCCACCACGGCAGGGTCCTTCCACCCAGAAAGAAATCCTTAATACTCGCCTGTTTCCCGCTCATCCTGTGCCCCACCCATGTCGTCAGTATCAGATAGCCGATGAGCACAGCCCAATCCCAATAGGTGAACTTCAGATCGATGACGCTGAGAAACATGGGCTGAGGCTAGCCCTCCCCATCGCGCAACCAAGTTTCAAATTGACCGCCACTCGTTTCGTTTTCATTTCCCAAAAAGAGCCCCCCCGCGTTTAATCCGGCCTATGGAAGAAAAGCCAAATCTCCCCGTCATCGTGCAGAACGACCCGTGGCTCGAGCCGCAGACGGAAGCGATACTCCATCGCACCCGCCGCTTCGGGGAGGCACTCGCGGAGATCCGCGAAAAGTCCGGCTCGCTCCTGGCCTACGCTGGCGGCCACAGGTTCAGCGGCATCCATTTCAAGCCTGCGGACAAGCAATGGCTCGTCCGCGAATGGGCGCCTGAGGCCAAGGCAGTTTCCCTCATCGGTGATTTCAACAACTGGGACCGCGAGGCCAACCCGCTGGAGAGAAAGGACGGCGGTATCTGGGAGCTCAAACTCGCCCCCGACGCACTCGCTCATGGCGAAAAGGTAAAACTCCACATCCATGGCGCCGACGATTCCCGCCGCGACCGCCTCCCTGCCACCATCACCCGCGCAGTGCAGGATCCCGCCACCCACGACTATTCCGGCCAGATCTGGAGCCCGCCGGAACCTTACGTTTGGAAAAACAACTTCGATCCATCCGTCATCAAAGCGCCTTTCATCTACGAGTCCCACACCGGCATGGCCGGCGAGGAGCCCCGCGCCCATACCTACCGAGAATTCGCCGACAACATCCTCCCCCGCGTCCACAAGGCCGGCTACAACACCGTCCAGCTCATGGCCGTCCAAGAGCATCCCTACTACGGCTCCTTCGGCTACCACGTTTCCTCATTCTTCGCCGCCTGCTCACGCTTCGGCACACCGGAGGATCTGAAATACCTCGTCGATACCGCCCACGGCATGGGCATCGCGATGATCCTGGATGTCGTCCACTCCCACGCCGTCAAGAATATGTCGGAGGGACTCAACGACTTCGACGGATCCGGCCACCAGTATTTCCACGCAGGGGAAAAGGGCGATCATCCGCAGTGGGACTCGAAATGCTTCGATTACGGCCGCCCGGAGGTAAAGCAATTCCTCCTCTCCAACGTCCGCTATTGGCTCGAGGAATATCGCTTCGACGGATTCCGCTTCGACGGCATCACCTCGATGCTCTACCATTCCCACGGCAACCGCGCCTTCGGCTCCTACGATGATTACTTCGGAGACGACGCCGACGAGGAAGCCATCCTCTACCTCAAGCTCGCCAACGAGCTCATATCCGAAATCAAACCCGGTGCCATCGTCGTCGCCGAGGACATGTCCGGAATGCCCGGCCTCTGCCGGCCGAATTCCGAGGGCGGCATCGGCTTCACCCATCGCCTCGCCATGGGCATCCCGGATCATTGGATCAAGCTCCTCAAGCACAGCCGCGATGAGGATTGGAACCTCGACGAACTCTGGGACACCATCACCAACCGCCGCCACGGCGAGGCCACCATCGCCTACGCCGAAAGCCACGACCAGGCGCTCGTCGGCGACAAAACACTCGCCTTCCGGCTCATGGACAAGGAGATGTACTGGCACATGGACAAGGATGACAAGCATCCCGTCATCGAGCGCGGCATCGCCCTCCACAAAATCATCCGCCTGCTCACCCTCGCCTTCGGCGGTGAGGGCTGGCTCTCCTTCATGGGCAACGAATTCGGCCACCCCGAGTGGCTCGATTTCCCCCGCGAAGGCAACGGCTGGTCCTACCACTACTGCCGCCGCCAGTGGTCGCTCGTCGACAATCCCGACCTGAAATTCCAGTGGCTCGCCGAGTGGGATCGCGACCTCGTCAACCTCGCCAAGGAACGCAACCTCCTCCAGTCCGCCCCCGCCCAACTCCTCCACGTCGATCACGAAAACAAGATCCTCATCGCCGAGCGCGCCAACCTCATCTTCGTCATCAACCTCTCCCCGGACAAATCCATCCCCGGCTACGGCATCGCCCCACACAACAAGGCCACCCACAAGCTCCTCCTCGATTCCGACGAAGCGAAATTCGGCGGCCACGCCCGCATCGACCACTCCTCCGACTACCCGATCGACGAAAACGGCCAGCTAAAGATCTACTCCACCTCAAGAACAGCGCTGGTGTTCGGGTAAGCCCCAAGGAGGGGCTGCATTCTGCTGCCCAACAACCCCAGCCATTTCCCAACGCACCGGTCAGGGAGAAAGGAGGAGGCGCGTAGCTATCATTGCAGCCTATGACAATCGTATCATACGATTCCTAACCCTCCAACGCCACAACCTCCCTCTCAATTCTCTTCCCGAACTCCCTCTCCGCCGCCTCCAGATCATGCTCCGCCTGTAGGCCAACCCAGAACGCGGCGGATGTTCCGAAGAATTTCGATAGCCTCAGCGCTGTTTCCGCAGAAATAATTCGCCTGCACTTGGTGATTTCAGTAAGCCGCGATGCAGGAATTCCGGTAGCCCGCGAAACCGCAGCCAAGGTCAGCCCCATAGGCTTTACAAATTCCTCCAATAGGATTTCCCCAGGATGGATCATTGGTAGGTATTTTGGTGCGCTCATTTCTTCAGTGGTAGTCGGTAATTTTAACCTCGTGCTTCAAACCATCCTCCCAGCGGAAGATGATTCGCCATTGTTGGTTGATTCGAATACTCCAGTATCCCTCCAGATTTCCGCTCAATCTCTCAAGTCGGTTGCCCGGTGGGATCCGAAGATCCTGAACGATCCTTGCCTGATTGATCATACGGAGCTTGCGGCGCGCCCGCTCCTGAATTTTACCGGAGAGACTACGCACACGAAGGCCTTTATGGATTTTTTCGGTATCGGAATCGCCAAAGCTTTCGATCACCATCGAACAATAACGCAAATATAAATTTCGTCAAACGTAATTACGTGAGGCGGAATTCCATGGAGATGCAAACCCCCACCCCCCTCCGGCCTAACGGAATTCCCCAAAAAGGACATTCCCCTCCGGCGGATTTCTATCCAAGGTCATTTGTTATGAATCCAAAATCCAGTGCACAGAAAGAGATCAAGGCCTTCATTTCCGGATTAAAGAAACGCAATCCGGGAGAGCCGGAATTTCACCAGGCCGTCCATGAGGTAGTCGAAACCATCATCCCCTTCACCGCCGAACATACAAAATACCGCGACGCATACATCCTTGAGCGAATGACCGAACCGGATCGCATCATCACCTTCCGCGTGACCTGGGAGGATGACAACGGGGCGATCCACGCGGACCGGGCATGGCGGGTGCAGTTCAACAACTCCATCGGCCCCTACAAGGGCGGGCTGCGCTTCCACCCTTCGGTGACGCAGAGCGTGCTGAAATTCCTCGGCTTCGAGCAGGTGCTGAAAAATAGCCTCACGGGACTACCGATGGGCGGCGCCAAGGGCGGCTCGAACTTCAACCCCAAGGGCCGTTCCGACCGCGAGGTGATGCGGTTCTGTCAATCGATGATGATCGAGCTCCACCGCCACATCGGCGAGGATATCGATGTCCCCGCCGGCGATATCAACGTCGGAGCCCGTGAGATCAGCTACCTTTTCGGAACTTACAAACGCCTGGAAAACCGCTTCGCCGGCATCCTCACTGGCAAAGGCCTCGCCTTCGGCGGCAGCCTAGTGCGCAAGGAGGCCACCGGCTACGGCGCGGTGTATTTCATGAAGCACATGCTCGAGCATGCCGGCGAGGACATCAAAGGCAAGACAGCCGCCGTCTCCGGATCAGGCAACGTTGCGCTCTACTGCATGGAGAAACTCATCGAACTCGGTGCGAAAGTACTCACCGCCTCTGACTCCTCCGGTTTCATCCACGATCCCAAGGGCATCACCCGCGAGAAACTCGATTGGCTGATCGATCTCAAGGAAAACCGCCGCGGTCGTATCCAGGAATATGCGGAGAAATACGGCTGCGAATTCCACGAAGGAAAAACCCCGTGGCACCTGAAGGCGGATCTCGCTTTCCCTTGCGCCACCCAGAACGAGCTCCTCATCAATGATGCCGTCGCCATGGTGAAAAACGGAACCAAGGCCGTCGCCGAGGGCGCGAACATGCCCTGCACGGAGGAAGCCACGAATTATTTCCTCGAACACGATGTCCTCTTCGGCCCCGCCAAGGCTGCCAACGCGGGCGGCGTCGCAGTCTCAGGCCTAGAACAGAGCCAGAACCAGCTCCGCATCAGCTGGAGCCGCAAGGAAGTCGACGATCGCCTCGTCGGCATTATGACGGACATCCACGAGAAATGCATAAGATACGGAGCGCGACCCGGAAAACCGGTCGATTACCGGGCCGGCGCGAATATCGCCGGCTTCGTGAAAGTCGCCGATGCCATGCTCGCCTACGGAGTCGTCTAACAATTGTAAATCATGAAAGCATCTGACCATCTAGTAAAATGCCTCGAAGCCGAGGGAGTCGAATACATCTTCGGCATCCCCGGTGAAGAGAACCTCGATTTCCTCGACTCCCTGTCGCGCTCGACCATCAAGCTCATACTCACCCGCCACGAGCAGGGTGCGGGCTTTATGGCCGCCACCTACGGGCGCCTGACCGGAAAAACCGGCGTCTGCCTCTCGACCCTCGGCCCCGGCGCGACCAATCTCGTCACCGCCGCCGCATACGCCCAGCTCGGCGGAATGCCGATGATGATGATCACCGGCCAGAAGCCCGTGAAGAAAAGCAAGCAGGGACGCTTCCAGATCCTCGACGTAATCGAGATGATGAAGCCGCTCACGAAATTCACCCACCAGCTCGTCAGCGTGGACAATATCGCCTGCCGTGTCCGCGAGGCATTTCGGCTGGCCGAGGAGGAACGCCCCGGAGCCGTCCACCTGGAGCTACCGGAAGACATCGCCGCCGAGCCAGCGGATGGCCTCGTCCCCATCGCCGCCTCCTCCGTCCGCCGCCCTGTCGCAGAGGCGAAATCGATCGCGCTGGCCGTGGAAATGATTTCCGCAGCAAAGCACCCGCTGCTACTCGTCGCCGCCGGAGCCAACCGCAAACTCACCAGCCGCATGCTCTCGGAGTTCTCGGCTAAAACCGGAATCCCCTTCATCTCCACCCAGATGGGCAAGGGCGTCATCGACGAAAACTGCGACCTCTTCCTCGGTAACGCCGCACTCTCCGACGGCGACTACCTGCACCGCGCCATCGAATGCGCGGACCTCATCCTCAACGTCGGTCACGATGTAATCGAGAAACCGCCCTTCTTCATGCGCCCCGGCGACACCCGCAAGGTCATCCACATCAACTTTTTCTCGGCATCTGTCGATCCGGTCTATTGGCCGCAGGTCGAAGTTGTCGGCGACATCGCCAACAGCATTTGGCAGATCAGCGAAAATCTCGCGCTCTCCGCGCAATGGGATTTCTCCCGTTTCATGGCGATCAAGAAAGCCGCCGACGCACAGCGAATCGAAGGCTTCGACGACCCCAACTTCCCCGTAAAACCCCAGCGACTCGTCTCCGATGTCCGCAAGACTCTTGCCAAGGACGGCATGATCGCGCTCGACAACGGGGTCTACAAGATCTGGTTCGCGCGCCATTACAACGCCGCCCTGCCCAACACCGTCCTGCTCGACAACGCCCTCGCCACCATGGGCGCCGGCCTGCCCTCCGCGATGGCTGCGAAGATCGTTTTCCCTGAACGCGATGTCATCGCAATCTGCGGCGACGGCGGATTCATGATGAACTCCCAGGAAATCGAAACCGCCGTCCGGCTCAATCTCCATATCACGGTCATCATCTTCCGCGACGATTCCTACGGCATGATCCGTTGGAAGCAGGCGAACATGAAACTCGCCGACTTCGGCCTCACCTTCGGCAACCCGGATTTCGTGCTCTACGCACAAAGCTACGGAGCACAGGGTCACCGCATTGAATCCACCGACGAGCTGCTCCCCGTTTTGGAAAAATGCCGTGACGAACCGGGCGTCCACATCATCGATCTCCCGGTCGATTATTCGGACAACGACCGTATCCTCAATCACGAGATCCGCGAGCGCTCCGCCGCAGTATGAATGAAATGCCCCCAAGGAGGGCTGCATTCTGCTGCCCAACAACCCCAGTCTTCATTAGCGGTTAAAATTCCACAACCCATGCCCACCAAATCCCATTTCAAAACACTCGTCCCCGGCGCATCCGGAAACGCCGGCACATTGGAAGTCATCGCGCCCTTCGATGGCTCCGCAATCGGATCGGTGGAGCTCGCAGACGCAGCCACCGTCGAGACAGCCCTCACCACCGCCGCCGCCCTGCACGCGGATCCTTCGAAGCGCCTCCCTGCCTGGGAACGAATCGCCATTCTGAGAAAAGCCGCCGAACTACTCGCCGATCGCGCCGAGGCATTCGCCCTCGAATCAGCCCGCGAAGGCGGCAAACCCCTGATCGATTCCCGAGCTGAAATCGCCCGCGCCATCGACGGTATCGATGGCTGCATCGAGGAACTGCGCACCCAGCACGGCGACGAAATCCCGATGGGGCTCAACCCCGCCTCCGCCAATCGGCTCGCCTTCTCCTCCCATCAGCCAATCGGACCGGTGCTCGCCTACAGCGCGTTCAATCATCCGGTGAACCTCATCATCCATCAGGTCTTCCCGGCCATCGCCACCGGCTGCCCGGTGATCGTGAAGCCCGCATCCGACACTCCCCTCTCCTGCTTCCGCCTCGTCGAACTTCTCCATGAGGCAGGCCTGCCTGCCGAGTGGTGCCAGGCCATCGCCATCAAGGATCGCGACCTCGCAACCGCCACCGTCGGCGATTCCCGCGTGGCATTCTTCAGTTTCATCGGCAGCGGAAAGGTCGGCTGGATGCTGCGCTCAAAGCTCGCACCCGGCACCCGCTGCGCCCTCGAGCACGGCGGTGCCGCACCCGTCGTCATGGACACCACCGCCGATCTTGCCACCGCCGCCACGCCGCTCGCCAAAGGCGCCTTTTACCACGCCGGTCAGGTCTGCGTTTCCGTGCAGCGCATTTTCGCCCCCGGATCCGTCATCCCGGATCTCGCCGATCGCCTCGCAGCCGAAGCCGCGAAGATGATGGTCGGTAACCCCACCTTGGAAGAGATAGCCATCGGCCCCCTGATCCGCCCCAAGGAGGTGGATCGTGTGGAAAAATGGGTCGAGGAAGCCATCGCCGCCGGAGCCATCCTGCACTCCGGCGGCAAGCGCATTTCGGAAACCTGTTTCGAGCCGACCATCCTCATCAATCCCCCAGCGGACAGCCACGTCAGCAAGCAGGAGATCTTCGGCCCCGTTGTCTGCCTTTACACAAGCGACTCGGTGCAAGACTCCATCCGCGCCGCCAACGATGTCCCGTTCTCCTTCCAGGCATCCGTTTTCAGCCGCGATATGGACACGATCCTCAAAGCATACCGAGAGCTCAACGCACTGACCGTCATGGCCAACGATCACACCGCTTTCCGCGTCGATTGGATGCCCTTCGGCGGCCTCCGCGAATCCGGCCTCGGCGTCGGCGGAATCCCCCACACCATGGAGGACATGCAGGTGAAGAAATCCCTCATCCTGCGCTCTCCGCCCGCGTGAAGTCGACGTAGCTGGGGCTGACGCCAGTCTGCCCGGACACTGAGAATGGACGGCTTTCCATACCGGCACATTAATTTCTGGCATCGCCTCGCGCATCATCCAAACTCCCCTCCTTATGAAACTCGACACCATCTGTCTACACGGCGGCCACAAGCCGGATTCCGATACGAACTCCCGCGCCGTTCCGATCTACCGCACCGCGTCCTTCGTTTTTAACTCCACCGAACACGCGGCCAATCTCTTCGCACTCAAGGAGCTCGGGAACATCTATTCCCGCCTGATGAATCCAACCAACGACGTCCTGGAGAAAAGAATCTCGCTCCTCGAAGGCGCACCTGAGATGGGTGGCCTCGCCCATGCCTCCGGCACGGCCGCGATTTTCAATACCGTCATCAACCTAGCGCAGGCCGGCGACAATATTGTCTCCGCCCGCAACCTCTACGGCGGCTCCTACACTCAGTTCGCCAACATCCTCCCGCAGCTTGGCATCGAGGTGCGCTTCGTCGACTCCACCGACCCCGCAAATTTCGCCAAGGCGGCCGATAACAAGACCCGCGCGTTTTTCACCGAGACGGTCTCCAACCCCGCACTCGAGATTGCCGACATCCGCGCGATCGCCGTCTCCGCCCATTCGCTGGGACTTCCCCTGATCGTCGATTCGACGTTCACCACCCCCGCCCTTCTCCGCCCCATCGAATGCGGCGCGGATATTGTGATCCACTCCCTCACGAAATGGCTCGGCGGCCACGGAACATCCATCGGAGGCATCGTCATCGACTCCGGGAAATTCAACTGGGCCGGCGGCAAGCATCCTCTCTTCGACGAACCAGATACCTCCTACCACGGCCTGCGCTGGGGACACGACCTTCCAGCACCACTCGCACCGCTGGCCTTTATCCTGCGCATGCGCACCGGGCCGCTCCGCAACCTCGGTGCCTGCCTTTCACCGGATAACGCCTGGGCCATCCTCCAGGGGGTCGAGACGCTGCCGCTGCGCATGGAGCGCCATTGCGAAAACTCCCTCGCCGTCGCGAAGCATCTCACCTCGCATGAAAAGATCGATTGGGTGCGCTACCCCGGCCTCGAAAGCGATCCGGAATTCGAAAAGAACAAGCAATACCTCGGCGGGAAAGGCGGCCCCATGGTCGTCTTCGGCATCAAGGGCGGGGCGGATGCGGGGAAGAAATTCATCGAGTCGCTCGGTCTCATCTCCCACCTCGCCAACGTCGGCGACGCCAAGTCGCTCGCCATCCATCCGGCCAGCACCACTCATTCCCAGCTCAGCGCCGAGGCACAGTCCGCCGCAGGTATCCCTCCGGAAATGATTCGCCTGTCCATCGGCATCGAGCACATCGACGATATCCTCGCAGACATCGACCAGGCACTCGTAGCCGGTTAGGAATTGCGATCTGCCCGGAATGCCCAATTTCCTTGCCAAGCGGGCTGAGATCAGGAGAAATAGCCAATGAAAATGCGTTGGATTTTTACAGTATTCCTGCTCGCCCCGATAGCTTCGTTGTTCGGGCAGGGAATGACCACAGCTGATGTGCAAACGATCATTGCACAGACGGTGCAGGAGTCTCTCATCGTGTCCCCGGACCGGGTGGTCGCGGTCGTCGACCGTGAGGGATTCGTGCTCGGTGTGTGGGACGTGAACGGTGGGGCACAGCCCGCAGCAACGGATGTCGCGAGGGCGGTTTCCACGGCGGGCGCGGCGGCCTTCCTCAGCAGCAACCAGCATGCTTTCACTACCCGAACCGCGGGTTTCATCATCCAGCAGAATTTCCCTCCCGGCGTGAAGAATCGTCCCAACGGCCCGCTCGTTGGCGTGAATTTCTCCAGCATGGCGTTTTCCGATACGAACAAATACAAGGCACCGGAGACCGATAACACGTTCCCCCTCCCTCCGGTTCCGGGCGTCGACGATCCTGGTAGCGCTACCCCCGCCGATGCCTTCCGCAGCGTCCCCTTTACCGCTCTTGCGCTTTCGGGAAATCCCGGCGGCGTACCTCTTTTCAAAAACGGTATTCTCGTCGGCGGTATCGGCGTTGTCGGTTATGCCGATGCGGCGGTATCCGGATTCGACACTTCCTTCCTGCCGACCGCCAACGAGCAGATCGCCCTCAGCGGGCAGGCGGGCTACCGCCCCGATTCGACCTTCGATGGCAGCAATGTTCTCATCGACGGCATTCGCCTGGCATACCTGGTCAACACCGGTTCCGACGCCACCGTCGCCAATCCCGCCGTTTATCTCGCCAACCCCGCCAACGGTCAGCCAGTAACGCTCGCCGACATCGATGGCATCCCCGGATCTTCGGACGACGGCGTGGTGGATTACTCGCCCAAGGCATCGCCCCCACCGGTCGTTTATCCGAATCCCTTCGGCCTGCTTGGCACGAACTCGATCCCCGGGCAGCTCCGCTCCGCCATCCGTGCGGATCCGCTTCCCGGCACGATCAGCGGAGCCGCACGTCTGACGGCTGCGGAGGTAGAAAACATCCTCCGCATCGCGGCCGAGCGCTCTGAAATCACACGTGCCGGTATCCGGTTGCCACGAGGGCAGATCGCCCGGGTCTGGATCTCGGTGGTCAACAATCCCGCCACCGACGGTGTAGAACCCGTTGTCCTGGGAACATACCGCACGCCGGATGCCACGATTTTCAGCTGGGATGTCGCCATCCAGAAAGCACGAACCGCCCTGTTTTTCTCACGAGGTCTCGAAAGAGGCAGCCCGCGCGCTTTCTCCTGCCGTGCCGTCGGTTTCCTATCCCAGTCGATGTATCCGCCCGGCATCGTGGGAACCCCGCCGGGACCACTCCAGTCCCTACAGGCCCCTCTTTCCGTGAAAGACTTCGGTGCACTGGGTCCGCAGGTTCCTTCCGAGCCAATCAATCTTAACGTGCCCAACGGCATCAC
>Ga0206130_10001366_pt1 | contig 35822 bp, 35 predicted proteins | sample Helgoland_Spring_9_FD_148637 | JGI IMG/M metagenome (GOLD analysis project Ga0206130, IMG submission 148637) | Pelagic subsurface seawater microbial communities from Kabeltonne, Helgoland, North Sea - Helgoland_Spring_Bloom_20160512_1 | ecosystem: Environmental > Aquatic > Marine > Epipelagic ...
GGACAACTCACTTCTTGACTTGCCTTACACGAAGCATTACCCCATCCCCACCATTGTGATGAGTGAGCTTTGTTCATGTAAACACATCCACAATAAGTCATAGAGACATGTCACAACAAGGGTCCATAGTACAATGGATAGTATGACGGCCTCCGAAGCCGTAGATCCAGGTTCGACTCCTGGTGGACCTACCACGCCACTGCCAGCTTCCTAGTTTTCCAGCTGCCAATCTCTAATGGCCAACTATGATTTACCCTAAGGACGTAGATTAGAGATAGGGCCATCAGGCTCCAGCTTCATCCGCCTCCTCATTGGCCTTCAATTTGGCATCAAACGCATTCCAACATTCGATGAATCCGCTGGCAAAATCGGCCGGCCTCTTCTGCGCCCAAAGCCTAATTTCATCCATTGAAAACCACTGACCTGTTTCTATTTCACTACATGGGAACCGGAGAGCACCGTCGTGTCGCGCCAAATACAACACAATGTGCTCCCAGCCAGTTTCAGCAGTGGCACTGAGTGTGGCAGCTTGTTGAAGGTCATCAGACCTAATCCCTAGTTCCTCCTCAAGCTCGCGGACTGCCGTTTCGTCATATCCCTCACCAGCATTCAAGTGGCCTGCTGCACTCGAATCCCATACCCCAGGATGCTTATCCTTAAGTCGAGATCGCTTCTGCAAAAAAAGCTCTCTATGTTTGTTAAAAACAAAAATGTGAACCGCTCGGTGAAGCAGGTCATCACGATGAACAACATCACGACTCTCTTGCCGCACTATATTGTCATCTGCATCAACAACATCAAAAAGCTCGTTACCATCTTGGGCATTATCTTTAAGTGGATTGTCGTCGTAATAACGAGTCAGCTCCACCCATTGCTCTAGACCTATCTCCTCAGCCCGAGCCGTTTCGGGCACTCCAATCAGCGATGCGGCATCCTCCCATTGCTTAGTCTCAGGCATCTGCTTGCGAACTTGCTTTCTGCGTTGAGCGAAACCTCTACGAATCAACTCATCAAAAAGACGCGCGTCATATACAGGCAGATCCTCAGGGCGAGGATCACAAACCATCACCGTAGAATCAATCAGCGGTCGCGGGAAAAATGCTTGGGGAGGAATAGTTTTCACAGGGCGGCTTTGCCATTCGCTTTGCATCCTAAGAGACAACACTCCGAAAGCCTTGGTTTTTGGGGCAGCAATAATTCGATCAATAAATTCTTTTTGGAGCATCAGCACTGCCTTGCATACTGGCGATGGCTTCTTCATGAAATTCCTCATAATCGCACCACCGGCAGAATAAGGCAAATTACCAAGCAGCTTGACTGGCTGACACTTAAAAAGCTGCCTTGTATCAAATCGCGCACCATCACAGTGATGCACCTCTACATGATCAACGTCTTGATAACGTTTCTTTAAGCCCTCTGCCAAACGTGCGTCAAACTCTATCAGGATAACTCTATCCGCGACATTTACGACATGCTCAGTCAGTGCCCCAGTCCCAGGCCCAACCTCCACCACGGTGTCACCGTGCTCGATCTCAAGTTGACCGACAATCCACCGAGCTACGTTTTCATCAATCAGGAAATTCTGGCCCAACTTCTTAGATGGATTTACCCCCATCGCGTCTAAACGCTGCTTGATTTCAGTCTGATTCACTCCAGACATCAGAGCCTCCACACAAAGAAATAGCAATACTTGACACCGAAAACTTCAAACAAGACAATGCTAATGTGACATTGGCATCTAAAATCACTGTTGGTCGCCTTTTATGCGCACCCATTTTCGCCGTGCTTGCTGTGTATTATGGGGAGAGTGTTAAAGCAGGGCTGCCCAATGAAACCATACGTTGGTGGGCTGTCGGCGTCTTCATTGCCGCGGCATTGAGCGACGGCATCGATGGATACATAGCCCGACACTTCAATCAGAAAAGTAAGTTTGGGGCCTTCATCGACCCGATGGCTGATAAGACTTTACTCTTAACTGGCATTGTATTCCTCACCTTCATACCTTGGGGTGAGGGCTGGCACATCCCCATCTGGTTTACTGTGTTAATGATAGCACGAGACATCATTATTATTGTAGGCATTTGGATTCTGCACTACTTCAACTCCCACGTCCCCATCAATCCACATTGGAGCGGCAAGATTTGCACCTTCACCCAAATGCTTTTGCTCGGCTGGGTCATGCTCAAAGTCATTCCACTCTCCCCTATTTACCCAACAATTTTGGCAACCATCTTCACCGTCTGGTCAGGCATTGAGTATTTCCGTCAAGGGCTGCACATGCTACACGAACACCACACGGCAGAGTAGCCTATTTTACCTCTCCATCTATAATATGCCAACTGTAGCCATCGTCGGCCGGCCAAATGTCGGAAAATCAGCCCTCTTCAATCGTCTTGCAGGCCGAAGAATTGCCATCGTGCATGACCAACCAGGCGTTACCCGAGACCGCATATCAGCTCCTTGCAACATCAGCAGCTCACCTTGCACACTCATCGACACCGGGGGCATCGGAGCCACACTGGATGATAGCTTTGGCGACGCGGTGGCAACAGAGGCTGACATCGCCATGCAGACCGCTGATCTCATTCTCTTTGTTGTCGATGCCAAAGACGGCGTAACAGCCATCGACGAGGCTCTTGCCCAAAAACTCCGCCGATCCAAAGCACCTATTCAGCTCGTCATCAATAAAGCTGACAATGAAGGTCAGGAACAACTATCGGGAGATTTCGCCTCGCTTGGATACGGCGCGGGCCTCACGGTTTCGGCGGAATTAGGTCGTAACATGGGCAGCATCGCTGACGCCATTGATGCAGTGGTGAGCCCACTTAACGACGTCATCGAGGCTGCAGAGCAAGAAGTAAAACGCGAAGGTCTCAAAATAGCGATAGTAGGCAAACCCAATGCCGGTAAATCCTCACTCGTCAACGCCATCCTCAAAGATGAACGCACCATTGTATCCGACATTGCCGGCACCACGCGAGACTCTGTTGATATACCATACGAATTCCTTGGTGAACTTCACACCCTGATCGATACCGCGGGTATACGCCGCCGCACCAAAATGGACTCATCTGTCGAAATTTTCTCTGCCATGCGTGCTGAACGGTCAATACGCCGTGCCGATATTTGCCTTCTCGTAGTCGACTGCGCCGAAGGAATATCATCTCAAGACCGTAAAATCGCACGTATGATTCAAAGTGAGAACAAACCATGCCTCATTGTGCTCAACAAGTTTGACCTCTATCATCCGGGAGCCGCCAAAAACGTGCGTCTGGAAGAGGCAACTGAGCATACTCGTTCAGAGCTTTTCTTCTTATCTTATGCACCATATGTATGCGTGTCAGCACTGCAGAAACAATCCATCGGCCTCATCTTTAGCAAGATTGCCGAGATCCGCAAACATGCACAAAACCCGATAACTACAGGCAAGCTCAACCGCTTTCTTGGTCTCGCATTTGACAAAAAACCGCCACAAAGCAAAAAGGGCAACAGGCGGCTCAAGCTTCTCTATGCGACCGCAGCAACCAACGACCGCTACACTGCTATTCCAGTCCCCACTTATATACTTTTTGTGAATGACAAGCGTCTGATGCAAGAAAACTACCAACAATACCTGACTAACCGACTGCGGGAGGACCACCCAGCTCCAGGTATACCGATTACTTTTTCAATTCGATCAAGAAACGCCTCCTCAGAAAAAAAAGGCTAACAGTAGAATAGCTCGAAGTTAAGAAAGTCAGTTTAGAATTCATCAGCAGCATGCCATTCTCCCTCCACGAACGACTCCATGCAGGAGGCATTGACTTTGGCATGCGTGGCAAATGCCACATCTTACTTAAAAAGAATGCTGTTTTTCCATGGTTCATTCTCATACCGGAAGTGGAGAATCATATCGTCGACTTGCACCAATTAGAGACGGCCGACTATCAATCCGTCATGCAAACAATTCGTGAGATATCACGATTCGTCGAATCTCATTTTAAACCAGATAAAATCAATGTCGCTGCCATTGGAAACATTGTTCCTCAACTACATATTCATATTGTTGCCCGCTATAAGACAGACCCCGCTTGGCCAGACGTGATATGGGGACACGATGAAAAAAAAGCATATCAAGCAGATGATATTGAAATCATCAAAAATGCCTACGATCATTATACATTTCAAGTCGACACACACCTCTAGACACCTCCATTTTAACCATGGCACTTCTCGATGTTCAGCACTTAACCACTCGATTTCATACCCGCAACGGCATTGTGAAAGCTGTTGAAGATGTCTCATTCTCTGTTGAGAAAGGACAAACTGTTGGCATTGTTGGTGAATCTGGTTCAGGCAAGTCGGTGACATGTTACTCACTGGTTGGTCTCATTCCACAGCCCCCCGGTAAAATTCATGCTGGCAAAGCCATCTTTGACGGAATCGATCTACTTGCAGCAAACATCAAGCAACTCAGAAAAATAAGAGGCAAACGGATCTCCATGATTTTCCAAGATCCGATGACCTCGCTCAACCCCTATCTGAAAATTTCCACCCAGCTCACAGAGCCGCTCGAAATCCATGACGGTATCAAGGGTCAAAAAGCTCTTCACATGGCGATTGATGCCCTTGCAGAAGTCGGTATACCTGAGCCCGAAAAGCGTATTGATTCATACCCCCACGAATTTTCGGGCGGCATGCGTCAGCGAGTAATGATCGCCATGGCACTCATCACACGACCAGAGCTATTGATCTGCGACGAGCCTACCACAGCTCTGGATGTCACCGTGCAAAAACAAGTGCTGGATCTCATCAAAGATAGGCAACAACAGCTAGACACAGCAGTCATCCTAATCACTCACGATCTTGCAGTCGTTCACCAGACCTGCGATCTCGTCAATGTCATGTATGCTGGCCGACTGATCGAACGCGCCCCTACTAAAGATTTATTCCGTAAGCCTCTCCATGCTTACACTCGCGCGCTCATGAAAAGCATTCCCGCAACTCATTCTAAAGGAGAAGCACTTTACACCATACCCGGCACACCGCCGGACCTGTCAGCACCACAAAAAGGCTGTGCGTTTCATGATCGCAACACCTTGGGAGATCGTTCGCTCTGCCTCACAAATACACAGCCAAATTTTACTGAGCTATCTCCAGGACATTATGTTCAAAATTGCCCGGGGTGCCTGGCTAATGTGTAATACCTGACAATTGGCGTCTTTATATGCCAGCTTAACGAACGCTACCTATGCCGTTCATCTGGATAACCTCGAACTCATCTTCCATCCAATCAATGTGAGTCGTTGTAATGAGCTTTTGAGCATTTACCGGCAATGCACTCATGAGAGCATTCCGTCGAGCTGGGTCAAGCTCACCAAAAATATCATCGAGTAGATAGACTGGCATTTTTCCTGTCTGGGCCTGGAGCAACTCACCTTGAGCTAATTTTAGAGACAAAGCCATTGTTCGCTGTTGCCCTTCGCTTGCGAAATCAGCAGCCGCCATGCCATTGATCATGAGATCAAGCTCATCTCGGTGTGGTCCGACAACCGTCTGACCCAGACGGCGCTCACGCTCAGCCGTCATCTCCAAGCTTGTCGCTAAATCATCTCCCGATCCGCATACATATTTAATGGAGATACGTTCGTCACAAGCGCTGACTTGATGCTGCGCTTTGACAGCTTCCGGGTTCAGCATTTCAACCAAAGCACTCCGCGACTCGGATACAAACTTGCCATGTTTTATGAGTAGTTCGGTATATGCAGCGATTTCAGACTCTCTCAACGAACGATCCTTAAGCAGAAGATTACGCGCTTTTAATACACGATTGTATCGATTCAGATGATCACGGTAAGCAGGATCTAGCTGACATCCGATAAAATCAAGATAACGCCTCCGAGCACGACCTGAGCCACGCACCAACTCCAAGTCATCATTGCCCATCCATACAATCAACCCGCCCAGACCAAGGTAGTCACTCTGCCTGGGAACGAGCTCATCATCTACTTTCATTTCTACCCCCTTCCGAGAGCCAAAGTTGACTTGCAACTCTGCACCCCATGCTTTCCCAGCAACGCCAAAACCGACTTGCTCAACCTTGACTACTTTACCCAGCCGAGTGCTGCGGGGAGAATGAAGCCTGACCATCACACACACAGCTTCAAGGATTGAGGTTTTCCCGTGCGCATTGGCCCCAACAATTACCGCACCCGATTTAGGAAAATTCAACACCAGTGTGTCAAAACACCGGAAATTTATTAACCTGAGAGATGAAATCATTGGGATGCTTAGGAGCTATACTCCTTAGATTTCCAACACCACTCGATAGGCACCTCCACATCGGGGTGAATACTCTGATGAACTGGACAACTCAGTGCTGAGCTCTCAAGAATTTTTCTTTGCGGGTGATCCTCAGACAAAGGCATCTCGATACGGACATCAATGCGCGCTATTCTGCGAGGCATATCGTCTGACATATGCTTACCCACTGTGATAACCATCCCCTCTAAGTTGATGTCTTTGCGCTCAGCAACTATACCCATGATAGTCGCCATGCAACTACCCAGAGCTGTAGCCAAAAGATCAGTAGGCGAAAATGACAAACCACGTCCGTTGTTGTCAACTGGAGCATCTGTCACACAAGTCGTCTTAGATGGGCCATGAGTATTCACACACTGCAGTTCCCCTTCGTAATTAATTTTAATTTCTACCATATGTTATTCGGCTAGTTGTGATGAACCATTACGGTTCCTGAGTGGAAGCATCGTCTTCCTCGAGCTCAGTTGTCAATCTTGGTTTGTTTTTTGCCAGTATCACTCGAAATCCATAACGATCACCAGTTTTTGTCGACTTCATTGCATTACGGCTACTGATATAGAGGTGCTTTGCTAGATAGCTACCCCAGTTCCCTCCGCGCAAGACACCATATTCACCATCCTCAGCATAATCATCCGCAACCCACTCAGACACATTCCCTGCCAAATCATAGACTCCAATTGCATTGGGCAAAAACATTCCCACAGGTGAAGTTTTTGCATAACCGTCATCATAGCTCATCAAGGTTCTGTCTCGTGGTGTATCCTCAGCCTTCGAGGCAGACTTTCCGGCTAAATTACCCACCAACACATCCGCGTCTTCTGGGGGCCAAACCCTCCCCCAGGGAAATGATTTCTCCACCCTCATCTCGCGGCGTGAGGGCAAATAATTTACATTTTCATCGAGACCCGAAGCAAGGCTCCATTCAAGATCTGTGAGCAAGCGATACTTTTCATCCCCAGATATACGCTCTAACTCTCGCTCCCTCTCGGTAAGCCATTCACAGAAGGCCGTCGCATCAACTCTCGAAATATTAACCACTGGGTGCAATGGACCTTGTTTGAAATCCGGCAGAGGACTTACAGGCATTTTAGAATCTCTGCAAAAGGCTAAGTAATCTACCTTACGAGTTTCCCACACCGATACCAATAAATCTTCTGTCAGCGGGACTAATTGCATACCCAAGCTATTTTGCCATTTTTCTCCAAATACGACACTATTGTTACGTTGCATAGCCACGTGCATCTTCCTGTCTTCACGATCTTTAAGCTCAATCGATTGAGCGTGACGACGATAGCCCTCTAGAGTCATATGCACCTCAATACCCCCTGGCTTGATCGACTCTATGAAAAGCGGGGTCACTCCTTGATACTGGCCATCGATTTGAATCAAAGCTCCCTCTGGCTCACTCGTTAACTCAATACTGGCAAATGGTATTCGCATAACGGCAGTCCGAAATGGATGCCATTGCTTATTTTTTGCTGCGCCAGATATCTGTGGGTTTTTAAAATTAGTATCTATTTGAGGCGAGATATACTCCAACTCACTGAGGTAACCTCCATCAAGAGCAGATTGGCTCTGCCACTCGCAATAGGCATCGGCAGCAGATTTCGAGACTATCACTACTGACCTCCTAGTGCCTCGTTCACTATGCGATACAACTTCAAACGGGAATGATTTACCGGCCTCACGCATAAAGCGCGTCCACTGATACTTTCGCACATAACCGGAGCTAACATGACCACCATTAGCAGGCTGATACTTGACACCGAAATTATCCACCCATTCCTCATCCACAATAGGTGGTGCATAGACAGAGAGAACTTTCTCCACCGTCGTTGTTTTATTTGCAATCACATCTCCCTCAACATGTTCGTTCCGGTATCCCTGCATTCTGAACTCAAACTCGTAATGACTACCCGCTGCTAACTCGATATTTTGAAGTGGGGTAATACCCATGAACTGACCATCTAAATCATAAATTTCTGCCCCTTCGGGGTCACTCACGACCTTAATAAAGCCTGACTGACTTGGACTGACTCGAGTGGATACTTCGGACGCTCCCCACACATCTGCGAGGTTACCGCGAAAAAGCCAAATCACAGAGATAAGAAAAATGGCCACTAATGGCAGAGCCCAAAACTTAACTCCGTGCTGAGATGATCGAACTCGCTGGCCACGCTTTAGCCTATCAAAGCTATTGGTAAGCTCACTGGCCGTGGTGATAATTCGCTTTGATGCACGCGGCTCACAAACATCACAAATTACCTGATTGAGTGCTAGCCAGCGTTTCTTGTTCGTCTCATCTGGTAATTCGTCCGGCAATTCGGGAAACTGCAGGCGATCTTTACCGGTGGCCATCTCATAGAGAACCTTACCTAAACCATAGATATCAGCTCTTGCCGAGCCAGGCCCTTCGGGTGGGACAAATCCTTCAGTACCTACAAAGGTCCTTTGGCCTCTTGCAGCAACCAATCCAATATCTGCAAGCTTCGCCTTGCCACCGACAAAAATAATATTAGATGGTTTTATGTCACGGTGAGCCAGGCCCTGATCATGAAGGTGAGCTAATGCCTGAGCCAATCTCAAGCCAACAATGATTACCAAATCTGAGTCAATAGGCTTGCCATTCGCCGCCTTTAGATCAGTACGTAAATTCCGCGGCTCATATTCAACCGGGTTGAATTCATCACCCTCGTGGACATCGTCGCCCAACTCCATGACGTAATAATAAAAGTCACCTTCGTCTTTATCTTTACTCCTGCCAACGTGCAGAATGTTGACTAAACCTGGGTGGTCTCTCGATATAGGCTCATACTTGAGAATCCCCTCAAATTCTCTTTCAAAGCCTATTTCATCTTCAAAGTCTTCGCGGCGCACTAGCTTCACTGCACGCATAGCGCCCGTGACACCCCTCGCTAACCATACCTCGCCGTAGGAACCTCCGCCAATTTTTCGAAGCACCTCATGATCGGGAATAACTGGCTCTGGACGATTTTTACCCCGCATCTTCGTTCAGCCTAGCCAATTCCTTCTTCAGTATTTTGCCCACCCGATGCTTCGCAAGGTAAACCTGAGACATGCTCACGCCCAAGCGATCCTGAACTTTGTTAGCATCCCATTCTCTTATCACGTAACAATCAAAGATTTGATACTGCTTTGGAGAAACTTGCGCCCGCACTCTAGCGAGTGCGGCATCAGCCAGATTTTTTTTCCATTCTACATCCCATAAACGCTCTAGAGTACCACTTTGAGGGTCTTCTATTCGCTCCACCACTGCAACCCTCTGGCCTTCATCCTCCCATTCCGCGATGTTCATAGCAGTGTCCTTTTTTCGTTTTCTAAATTGGTCATTGATACGCCACCGAGTCATATTCATGAGCCATGACTTAAAAGACCCTTTATCTGGGTCATACATGTTTTTCTTACTCTGTTTAGCGATGGAGAGAATAGTCTCTTGGACCACATCAAAAGCCTCTTCCGATCTCAAGCCCGCCTTCAGGCCAACGGCATAAATGAGCTTCCAGTAGGTTTTGTAAAAATCATCCCATGTCTTTTGATCCTCCCAGTTGTCGAGCCTGGCGATTAAGCTTTTACGCGTCTGCGCATAAGCAGATGCAAGCACTGTATCCTCCTTGTTCTCATCAACCATTACGTTGCTTCTATAGCACAGCTAAGTCAACAATACACCAACAATTACCACATGAGTGCATGATTTTAGACAATGGCAATTATCAATGAAAGCGAAGCTTACGAAAATCCATTTACAAGAGTTCAACGAGGACCCTATTATGAGTCATTACATTAATAAACAAATTGGCTTTATTAATTCGTAATCCAAACGCGCAATTTCTCATTCCCACCCTTGCAAACACCACTTTATCGCGAACACCGCCATGGACCATCAGGACCGAAACAACCCCGCTGAACAAGTCGAAAAAATTCGAGACATTCTCATCGGGCAAGACATGCAGCAAGTCAATGACCGCATCGAAAAACTCGAGGCTGCAATACTCTCGAGTAATCAAGAAGTGGGGCAGCGGCTCAACCATCAACTAGAGCAAACAGAGCATCAATTTAAGGTAGCACAGGAAAACCTTCAAACCGCCACTGAAAACATGCGCCATCAACTGCACCATGAGGGCGTCACCCGCGGACTCCAAATCAATGATATGGCGGGTAAGATTGATGAAGCTACGGAACAGATGAACGAGCTAAGCCAACGTCTGCTCAATGAAGAATCTGGAAGCAGCAAAGACTTAGTTCAACAAATCGAAAATTTAAGCTCAGAAATGAACTCTCGAATTGATGCTCAATCTCGCCAAATCATGGAACACATGCACCGTGAAATCCAACAGTGGAAACATCGGATGGACGAGCAAATATCTGCACTGAGTGCAAAAAAGGTAGATCGTGAAGAACTCAGCCAACGCTTCGCTCGCATTGCCAGCGCCGCCATGGGAGACGTTTCAACCCACCCCACCAATGTCACTGCAACCAATTACGCTGGACCATCGATACCAAGACCTAATCTCGGTTCACTGACAGGAATTAACCCGACAATCGAGTCACCCAACAGCCCAACCCCACCCGTTGCTTCAGACTCGATTACCCACGACCCCAATGGTCTACCAAAACAGATCAGCCCCGAGACCTATCCCTCAAACAACGATGAGCCCAACATCTGATTGATGATCTAAAAAATCACCAATACCTCGTTCAATCCAAAGCCACTACCCCCTTACGTTAAAGTGCCTAAAGAGCCTGCTAGTTTTTCAACCGGTGACGCGCCGCCATACCTTTCGTCTCAGGATGATGGCTCCTCCGAGAATTCTGCATCCGCTCCTTTCTCAACCCTCTCGTCACTGAAGGGTAGCCACGATAACTCTCTGGACAGCATGCCGGCTTTCCCGAGCTTGCAAAACAACGAAGCAGACCTAGGAGCCATACGAGAAATCGGCATTACTGGAGATAGCCTCGCTGAGTTAGCACCCATACCAGACATCGCATCTAAGGTGTCTCAAAGCCTCTTCGAACAGGATAAACAAAACCAACACCCTAACACAACCAAGCTACCGCCCATACCGACTTCGCCATTACCCGTTCGGCTATCGCCCTCAGGACGGAACAATCACACTTGGGAACCCGCACTGAGAAATGCAGCCAGCAAAGAAAAAGAGCCCTCCATCTCAGAGAGGGCCGAAAAAAACGCTACTGCTTCGCCCTCCTTCGCCGATGAGGACAAAACAGAGCTCACTAATAAAGCACCGTCTGACAAAGCGAGACCGACCGGCAACAAATCACCTCTGGCTCGGGCAGAGCTATTAGATAAAATTCGTAACAAGCGGCCTCATCAGGAACTCAATGATGATGAATCCCCTTTCAAATCAATAAGCTCTGAGACAAGTGATCAGAAAAACTCATCCAGATCTACAGCAGTGGCCACATCAACGGCTACACTCACTGACGATGTGACTAAAAGCTCCTCAACCCCTTTTGCTGAGACCGAACAGGACGATACTACCATCGAGCAAAGCAAAGGAGCAAACGATCAGCATACAAAATACACCGACAAAGATTTACAAAATGCTCTTCGTCCACTCTTGGATGCCAGCAACCAGTCTACTTTTAACATTCCAACAAACACGGACAGCTTTCTTGAACCGATGCTTCGGAGCACTGTTCGCAGAGCCATCGCCGAGCAAATGGCAGAAGCTAGCCCGTTTCGCGATGTCCCGGGATGGAATAAACTCGCATGGAAAATACGTGCACTTATGAGTAGCCGCACCTATGACGACATCTTGTTTGACCAAACCCGCAGGTATCAAGTTGAAGAAGTTTTCCTGCTGCGCCCACAGACTCGTTCACTGATATCTTATGCCAGCAACAACCCAGCGAGGCATGCTAAGTCATCAAAAGTAGAGAGCACAATTAAGAAGATCGCAACAAAAACAGCGACCATTGACAACCATCAAGAAAATACCCTCGAGTGGGGCAATGATCGCCAGTTAGTCATTCGCCCTGGTAAGCACAGCATGCTGGCAGCCATCGTGCATGGCTCACCCAATTATGTTCTAGAGGCTGATCTCGACTACCTCTTGCTGCAAGTGGAGGATCGTCTCGGTGAATCACTCGGAGACAGCCATCAGGCGCACTTGCAGATACTGCAACCTATGCTCGAGTGTTGTCTACTAATTCAATCATTGGCGACATCCAATTAGGCTCACCACAGATCAAAAAAAGAGCCCCTTGCGCGGCTACAGCTAAGCCGCAAAAAACCAAATACCTATCGGCCTAGTACATTGCCGTATTTACCTTTACAGAGGCGGGTAAAACATCTACCCCCGTCCCTATGTCATTCTCCGATCTCGGACTTTCCGAAGCCGTCCTCTCAGCCGTTACTGAATCTGGCTACGAAAATCCAACCCCCATACAAGCGAAAGCCATACCGCTTATTTTGGATGGCAAAGATGTGATCGGAGCATCCCAGACAGGCACAGGCAAAACCGCAGCGTTTGCCCTACCCTCCCTCTCGAAAATCAAACCCCTAGGCAAGCCACAGATCCTTGTCCTTGAGCCGACTCGTGAGCTTGCTCATCAAGTCGCAGAACAGTTTGAACACTATGGCAAACACACAGGCTGTAAAGTCGCTCTCATTTATGGTGGTGTAGGCTATGGCAAACAAGACGAGCAAATGAAAGATGCTGACATTGTTGTCGCTACGCCGGGGCGACTGGTGGACCACTTTTACCGTGCTACCATGCGGTTTGGAGCCATTAAAATCCTCATTCTCGACGAGGTCGACCGCATGCTGGACATGGGCTTCCTGCCTATTGTTCGTAAAATCGTTAATCTATGCCCGTGGAATACGGAAGAAACCTCACGCCAGACGCTTTTCTTTTCTGCCACAATGCCACCCGCTATTCAGGGCTTTGCTCAATGGTGTCTTCACGAGCCCGAGTCCGTTGAAATAGCTCGCCGTGCAGTCGCTGACACCATCAATCACGCCTTCTATCCAGTGTCCATGGATCAGAGAGACGATCTACTTTTGGCCTTGCTTGAAAAAACTGATTTTCATTCCGTCATGATCTTCACCCGAACCCGTAAAGAAGCAGACACTGTTTGTGGTCTCATCAAGGGCACAGGGCATCAAGAGGTTGTTGCTATGCACTCAGACGTAAAGCAATCTGATCGGCTTAAAGCTCTGAGTGGCTTCAAAGACGGCACATACAACATTCTTGTTGCCACAGACGTTGCCGCCCGCGGCATTGACATCTCCACGGTCACTCACGTGATTAACTATCGCGTGCCAGAAAATGCTGAAGATTACGTACACCGCATTGGTCGAACTGGACGTGCTGAATCCGAGGGTGACGCATTCACCATTCTCACAGCCGATGAACTCGATTTTGCCAAATCAGTAGAGAACTTCGTCGACAAGAAAATCGAGAGGCGCAAGCTTGAAAACTTTGGTTACACCTACACCGCACTTTTAGATGAATCCCCCGCTCGCCCAGTTCGGAAAAAGCGTCCACCAGCACCTCGTCGAAGACGCAAATAATCAATCTTACTGATTATCAAATGCGTTGAGGGGCAACGTGTATCACGACACATGAAAGTCATCGCCATTGATCCAGCTATTCGCAACACCGGATACGCCGTATTGGAAGGTGACCACCATCAACAGCGCGTTCTTGATTTCGGCGTCATTTCCATACCTGCCAAAATCCCACAATCGGCAGCCTTAGCCGCAATTCATACAGGTATTAATAATTTGATTAAAAAATGGCAACCTGATGAAGCGGCCGTCGAGGGAATTATTTACGTCCAATCCCACCGAACTGCTATCAGCATGGGCGCGGCACGAGCCGCAACCCTAATCGCTGCGGCAGAAGCTAGCTTAAAAACCTATGAGTATGCTCCGCGTAAAGTGAAACAAGTTGTTACCGGTAATGGCTCGGCGGACAAACAACAGGTAGCATTCATGGTGCGCACCCTTCTTGGCTTGGTTGAGAATCCTCCACATGACGCAGCAGACGCCATCGCTATCGCCATCGCACATCTCACCGCAAGTGACCCCCTCAAAGCTGCAATACTGAAACGCCAACAAATATAGCCTCCTTCAAGGGGCGAAAAAAGCGTGTTCAAAGCTTATTATTCATGCTTTAGTAATATAAACATTTCAGGTTAACTATCTTTACACCGACATGGAACTCGATTTATCAGACTCCCCATTAGACCTCAAAGCCATCAAACCTCTCGAACTGGAGGAAGTTTTTGAGGATCCTTTTGCCCTTCGCTTTTTACCTGACAAAGACGACCTTGGAAGCGAATCTCGGTTTTATGCGCTCGGGCGCACGGTTGCTGATCGCCACCTTTTCCTCTCGTTTTGGACCGATGGAAAGACCGCCAGAGTGCTTGCTGCACGCGAAATGACAGACGGAGAAACGAGGTTTTACCAACGTCATTACGGTGAAATCAAGTAATGAACCAGACGACTCAACATCCACTTTAGACCATGAATACCATTCAATCTTGGAACGACATTCCTAACTTCGAACACGATTCAGAAGAGTCCGCATTCTGGGACAAACACGAGCTTGCGCCGCAGCTCATGACAAGTTCAATACACCAACCAGATTCACGTGAATCGACAACTATCACACTTCGGTTTGACCCACGCATGCTAGCTCGCATCAAACGACTAGCACGCTCTCGATACCTTAATTACCAGTCCATGATGAAACAATGGCTGTCTGAGAGAATCGAGGAAGAACAAAAGAATTTGCCCAACGGCTAGGCATTATCCAAGTTGTAGCTGTGCCAAGGCACCTTATAGCTTAGACAACTTCGATTGTCTCTACTAGCGCTTGACGAACTATTCCAAGCCCATTACACCCTCAATCGTCGCGCAGGTCAGCACATTTTAAGCTCCCGTAGCTCAGCTGGATAGAGCAACGGATTTCTAATCCGTAGGTCACAGGTTCAAGTCCTGTCGGGAGTGCTCTGCACGGGCCATGGCTCAGCGCCTTTATGCGAGCCCACACACGAAGCGGTTAGCTTCTTTGAGTTTCAACTCTCTCTCCTTGGACTAAATCGTGTTGCCGTCACTTAGGAAGACCAAATGGTTTGAACATCGGTAGTTTAAAATTATTGCTAGAAGTCTGTGTGGATAGATAGATTTAAGTTCTTCTCACCCTTCCTATCCCCCAACCCAAATGCGATCCCCCCTTATATTCGCTCTCACAGCTCTTGCTCTAGCATCCGCTTGCGTGGATGCAGATGCTGTTACTATTACCCATGGCGCGGACACTTTGACCATTGATTTTGTTGATATTGGCAATGCCAGCAACCTTGGTGACACGGCCAACACCGTCAATGGAAACAACCCAGGAGCGGTGAACTACGAATACTCGATCGGCAGCTATGAAGTCACAGCCAGCCAATGGTCTACTGTGCTCTCGGCTGACAGTAATATAGGAAATACCGGCACTTGGTCTGGGTCTCAGCCAACGGCGAGCACAACGTGGTATGAGGCTGCCAAATTTGCCAACTGGCTAACCAGTGGTGATGCCCTCACAGGCGCATACAACTTCAGCGATGCTTCCACCTTCACGGGGATAGATCGAGATACAGCACTGAACACCTATGGCACGATCTATGTGCTACCTACCGAGGACGAGTGGTATAAAGCTGCCTACTTAAAATCAGATGGCAGTGCTTATACACTCTATGCGACGGGTGACACCACCCCGACGGCAGGAGTTGAGGCTAACTATAGCACAGGCACTTCGCCATGGGACGTAAGCACAGGTGCTATCGAGAATAACGGAACCTATGACATGGGTGGCAACGTTTGGGAATGGAATGAAAGTGCATTTGATGGATCACTCGATACTCTGAGTGAAAACAGAGTCCTACGCGGTGGTGCATGGAACGTTAATTCAAACGGTGTCAAATCTTCGATGCGAAGCAGCACCAACCCGATCACAACATCAAACCTCAACGGGTTTCGCGTTGCCAGCATCACCAGTATTGCAGTACCTGAGCCATCAAGTACCAGCTTAATCATACTTGGCAGCATAACCTGCTTGTTACGCAGACATCGTGATTAGCTATGCAGGAGGCAAATCTTACTTGGTCACGCTAACAAGGCCCTGCATATCGCCTTGACTTGCAGGCTTAGTATCCGATATGGCATGTAAGCATGACTAAGATCATATTACTTTTGGCCTTGGCGCTCATTACATTGGCTCCTGTTCAGGCACGTATCGGTCAAGACATAAGAGAATTGGAAAAAATTCTGTCAGTTGAGGCGAGCGTAAGCATATCAGAAAATGGACCTTTTTTGCAAAAACTGCAATGGACGGGCAAGCCTGGAAATACAAATTTACCACTTGGCCAATCTCTTGGCATGAATTTATGGCAAATACAGGCGACAGCCTACATAGACCAAAACAAAAATTTGCGAACTATAATCGAAGTGAGTTACCGCAAGATGGTGGGAGGGGCAATCAGCGAGACTGAACAAAACCAAATTGTTTTCCACAATAGTGCACCGCAACAATTGCTAAATATTTCGGAGCCCAAAATTGACCCCCCTCATCGCCCTGAACATATTGTTATACAATACAATCAAATCAACGAATTGCTCAGATTGAAAAACAACCAAATGGTGAAATTTGAGAGCAACTTGCGATGTATTGGTTCGAATATCGATGATCTAACAGAACGATTTGGAAAACCCACTAAGGTTAAAAATAATATTCACTATTTTACATACCTCGACGACACAAAAAATGTTAGTTGGAAGATTCGCGCTCAGTTATGGCAAGGCCCAAATAATTCTGAAAGTATAGCACATAGAGTTGTTTACGAACGCATCACAAAATTCACACCCGAAGAGCAATCATGGCTAATGCTCATCAACTCAAATCGGAGCAAGTGGCGTCAGTTAAAACAAGATGTAAACCAAGTAAATCAATTCACCACTCAAGCTAATGCTGCTCATCCGCTAAGAGCATGGGTCAAACCGTTATTACAAGAGGTAGGTATAGAAACGGTAGAATTTGCAGAAGACAACTTCTAGCTAAACACGTGCTTACATCCTGCAGAGACCCTTTTCTACTGCCTCTCTGCATCAAGCAGATCACTTGCCACAGCATCAGCAAAAGAGCCTACTGCACCCTTATATCGTATGATACCTTGCTGGTCTAGGATCATGCAATAAGGCCAAACATTAACTCGGTATTGCTTGGCTATGATTTGATTGGGGTCGGTGAAATTTCGCCAAGGGACAATCCGGTCGGCCTCCAAGGCACGCAAGTTGCTTAATGAATCGCGATTCACTCCCAGAATGGCAAAGCGAGCATTGATATGAGCAGAGGCTTTATTTCGTAGTAGCTCTAGCGCCTTAGCTGCTTGAGGGTCCCAGCTTGACCAGAAAACAAGCATCACCACCTTACCTCGATAATCACTCAAATTCATTGGTCGGGCACCTGAGTCCATTCCAACAATATCGGGTGCTACTCTTCCTTTGGATAAGTGGTTGATTTTAAAAAGCTCATTTCTTGCCATCTCTGCAACACTTGTGTTGCCTAGATTCACATCCGCACTTTTGATGATCGCTTCACGCAGATTCTCGATTCGCCGCACCATAATGCGGGGATCGTCTCCAAGTGATGCCAACATGATGGAGAGAGCCAGTGAGGCTTGTCCTTGGACTTTGGGACTTGGGTTGCTTTGTTTGATTTCTTCTAGCAACTTCATCCCCTGAGATCTCACTGCCAGCTTGCCAGCGGGAGCCGGCTTTCCAAAATCGTTGAGATGAATCATCGCCACACAAAAAGAACCTAACTTAGAGCTCCTCATGTGATAATCTTGAACGGCATTGAGTAAAGCTCGCTGTGCACTTGTAGATATAAACGTATCGTTTTCTAATAACCATGCCCCATATTTCAAGGTCCATTCATGTTGTAGATCTGCACGCAGTAGTTGCTTCAACTTAGTCGCATATTCAGCCGGGTTAGGTCGTTTCTTGGCAATTAAATCCCTCGCCCGAAGGTCCTTAGCTAGTCGCGTTTCAGAAAGCCACAACCGACTCAAACGGTCATATTCTTGTGTGATCTCAGCCGCTTCTTGTTCCGTTGCGGCACTTATAGTGATAGTAGGCCATGTAAGTGAGAATATCACCAGCATGCTGAACCTGATTACATTTAGCCTGCTGTTATGGTTCATGGTAAACAATTTATAGCTAATTGAAAGATGGTCAAGAAACCGATCAGCGAGCTGACTGCCCGCTCAGAGTATTCAAGCCCTTCACTTTATCGTGACTCCATCACAGACTGTAGCTCACGCTGAAACGCCAGAATATCCGGTTCAGAGGGTTGATAGCCTTCTACCTCTGGATCAATACCCAAGCGCCCCATCTCATCAACATACCACATGCCACTGTTGCCATCAGCAAAAGTCACATGACCACTAGCCATCAACCCAGGACGGGCAATATCATCAACACTAACTTTCACTTCACTTGCACCAGCAGGAGGAAGCACTTCAATATCATCTTCGGTAAGCTCTCCGCTCTCTTGGGCATCACCCTCAACATCAGACGAGTTAGCTTGCTCCGTTTGCTCTTTTTCAGCGGCCTCTTGTGCAAGATTTCTAATTTCTATACCAAGATCAAGCACCAGAAATCGAGTGTCCATATAGCTGAGGCGGTATTGCATTTCCTCTTCTAAGCGTTTCTGAATATCTGCCAGCTGGCCACCCTCTGCCGCCCACTGACGAACGCATAAGACTTGCTCATCGCTAAGTTGTTTTGAATCAAACATGTTTAAGAGTATTTAAGGCGGCACCATCAAGGATGCAAGACATTGCGGTGTTCAATGTTTCTTTTCTCTCCCCTCTTCATTTTGATGTTGGGCTGTAACGAAATTCCTCCCTATACTAATACCGTGCCTGATATAGAAACATTCCCAGCACCATCTCCTCCACGCGCATGGGCGGAAATCACAATCCCGCACCTCAGTCACAACCTCTCCGCGGTAACTAATCATCAGCAGGGAGGTGTCATGGCCGTACTCAAAGCTGGTGCTTATGGGCATGGCATTGAAAAGATAGCCCAAGCACTCGAGGCTCTTCCCAGCGACTCAGCCCCTACCTTCTTTGGAGTTGCCAGCGTGATTGAAGCGAGACGTCTAGCCCACGCTGGCATTAAGACTAGGATCTACCTTTTGGGGCCCACATGCCCATTTGAGCGAGAGGAAATCGTAGCCTATGGATGGACACCATGCATCTCGAGTATGGAAGAGGCCAACGACTTCAATCAAATCACAAGACGCAGTCACAAAGATAGCAAGCTGAAGGTGCACCTCACGGTAGACACAGGCATGGGTAGAGGCGGATTCCTTCCCAATGATTTGATAAAGCACCAAGAAGAACTCGATCAACTTTCCCAGCTCGATATTGAAGGCATTGGCTCACATCTGCCATGCGCGGATGAGGACGAGGCATTCACACGGGAACAGTTCGACCAGTTTGATAAATTGATCGAAACATTGGGCCCCGATAAGTTTCGCTTCATCCACCTATCCAATAGCGCTGGCATACTCGCTTATCAAAGCCGTTATGCAAATCTGCAGCGCCCTGGCTTGATGCTGTATGGTATAGCTCCCCTATCATCTATGCAGGATCAGCTAAAACCGGTCTTGAGCCTCAAATCAAAAGTTTCACTGGTACGTGACCTCCCAGCTGGGCAAGGTATTTCTTATGGCAGAGACACAATACTCAAACACGAGACTCGGGTCGCGACGATTGGTATTGGCTATGGCGATGGTTATCCCCGCTCAATGCCTGCCGAAAAAACCTCTGTGCTGATCAACGGAGAGAGATGCCCACTCCTCGGTAGGGTTACCATGGACCAAATTATGGTTGATGTTACCAAATTGCCTCACTGCCAGAGCGGTGATGAAGTAGAACTTTTTGGAGAACATATTCTCGTCAGCGAGGTCGCGCAACTCGCCGGCACCATCCCGTGGGCGGTATTGACCGCAATCACCCCTCGTGTATCAAGAATCTATCAGGCATAGGGGCAAAAAAACGGCGAGCCACTCATGTGACTCGCCGCTGTTGATTTTATTAGCTGAAAGGTAAAGCGTTACGCTTCAACAGGTGCCTCATCAGCAGCCTCTTGCTGCTTTGCTTCACGAGCTGCAGCACGAATGGACATCTTAACACGTCCACGATCGTCGACGCCGATACACTTGGCCGTGACAGTATCACCTTTTTTGACAACGTCTTCAGTCTTCTCAACTCGGCCTTCTGCAAGCTCAGAGATGTGAATGAGTCCGTCTTTACCAGGCAAGATCTGCATGAAAGCACCGAAGTTTGTAGTAGAGACAATCGCTCCGGTATAAACCGTACCGACCTCAACCTCTGCGAACATCTGCTTAATCATATCCATTGCACGATCAAGGCTTTCCTTCTTAGAGGCATAGACGTGCACGGTTCCATCATCTTCAATGTTGATGTCAGCACCCGACTCAGCCTGAATACCTTTGATATTCTTGCCACCAGGTCCGATCAGCTCTCCAATGCGCTCGGGGTCAATCTTAGTCGACTCAATACGAGGTGCGTGCTCAGAGAGAGCACCTGGCTCGGCAATCGTCTCGTGCATTTTCTGAAGAACCTTCTCGCGTCCGCCAGCGGCCTTAACCACAGCCTCCTCAAGAATGGAGAGTGGAATACCAGGCAACTTAAGGTCAAGCTGGTAACCTGTGATACCTTCGCTTGTGCCACAGAGTTTGAAGTCCATGTCGCCATAGAAATCTTCAGAACCAATGATATCAAGCAAGGTCTTGTATTCCTTGATGTTGTCATCCTCATCCATTTCAGTGACGAGACCCACTGCAATCGCCCCGACAGGGCGAATAAGTGGAACACCCGCATCGAGAAGAGCCATGACACCCGAGCATACAGTAGCCATCGAGGATGAGCCATTAGACTCAAGCACTTCTGAAGTCACGCGCATTGCATAAGGGAAGTCCTCCTCGGCAGGAATAACAGGTTCAATGGAGCGCTCAGCAAGAGCCCCATGACCAATCTCCCGACGGTTAAGGCCACCAAAGCGACCAGCCTCTCCCACAGAGAATGGAGGGAAGCTATAGTGTAGGATAAAGCGCTTGCTGTCTTCTCCACCAGCATAGTTGTCAAAGTATTGACGCTCATCAGCTGGTGCTAGAGTTGCAGTTGCAAGTGCTTGGGTCTCACCTCGGGCAAAAATAGCAGATCCATGCACACGTGGCAGAGATCCAGACTCGGAGAAGAGCGGACGCAGAGTATCGATGTCACGGCCGTCAGCGCGAACGCCTTTTTCCATGATGGCAATGCGGAATGCCTTCTTTTGAATGTATTCGAAGCACTGCTCGATTTCAAATTCTGAAACATTAGGAACACGCTCCTTAAGAGTAGCTTCTACTTCATCACGAAGTGCTCCAACTTTCTTACCACGCTCAACTTTGTTGGCTGCGTAAATAGCATCTTCGATACGGTCACCCGCAACTTCGTATGCAATCTCAAGGAGATCTTCCTTAGCGACAGTGACAGTGTAGTCACGCTTAGGCTTACCTACTTTGGCTGCAAGCTCCTCAATGGCTTCAACAATCGTGGTAACGTGCCCTTGCGCAAAGTGCAGTGCCTTAACAAACTCAGCATCTGGAATCTCGTTAGCAGCACCCTCGATCATGATAACCTCGGTTTTGTTACCAACGTAGACGAGGTCAAGGTCACTCTCTTCACGCTCTTCGAAGGTTGGGTTCACAACGAACTCCCCGTTAACACGGCCAACACGCACAGCACCAATAGCACCTGCGAATGGAATGTCCGAGATACAAAGTGCTGCAGAAGCACCGTTCATGCTCAAAATATCAGCATCATTAGAACCATCAGCTGCAAGCATCAGGGCAACAATTTGAGTATCATACAGATAACCTTTGGGGAAAAGCGGGCGTAGAGGACGATCCGTCATGCGACATGTCAGAATTTCCTTCTCTGTAGGGCGGCCTTCGCGCTTGAAGTAGCCACCTGGGAAAATACCAGCTGCTGCTGCACGTTCTTTGTATTCAACGGAAAGCGGGAACCAGGTCTGACCCTCACGAATTTTAGTTTGAGAAACAGCAGTGACAAGCAGCACGGTTTCGCCAGATTGCACCTGAACGGCGCCGTCGGCCAGTTTGGCCAGTTTACCCGTCTCAAGAGTGATCGGGTTCGATCCGACTGGGATCGTTATTTTTTCAATATTCATATTCATTTTCTTATTTTCTTCTTTTGTTGGGTTGCCCTCTTGTAACGCAGTGTGCGTCCTGATTTTTTATATGTTAGCAGATGAGAGCAGGCGTCTCTTGGTTTTGTTCTCGGACAAAGCCTCCAACTTCATTGAATAAAGCTGGGAAAGGGTTATCGAGGTCATTATAACGACCTGATGAAAATTTTCTAAGGCTGAGCCGAAGCCGGCAGGTAGTGTGAGACAAATAACACTGACCTGAAGACATAAGCAAAACGGCCACAGCAATTACCGTGACCGTTTTATAAATTGAGTTAGCGACGGAGTCCCAAACCTTTGACAAGCTTGGAATATCGCTCTTCTGACTGACCTTTGAGGTAATCAAGAAGTTTGCGGCGCTGGGCCACCATCGTAAGCAAACCACGACGGCTTGCGAAGTCTTTCTTGTGCTCACCCATGTGGTCAGTGAGGTGCTTGATGCGCTTAGTAAGAAGCGCTACTTGGAAGTCAGCACTACCGGTGTCACCTTCGTGAAGCTGGTAGTCTGCAGGATTAATTTCAGTATTAGTACTCATGGTATTATTAGTTTCAGACCAGCTCCTTGCCAGTCAGCCCTAGTGCGGGAGGCGGAAATAAAGCAGAATACCACGAATATGCAAGGTATATCACGACAAATATTGTAATTGCTCAGCATCAAATCAGTCTGCCGAAAAACCAATAAACCACTGCGGACTCTATAGGTCATCTACCATAGCGAAGACTGCCTGACTGCCTTCAGCTAGTATTTTGCCGTCTTTATCAACCAACATATAATATGGCACAAATTTCTTGGCATATTTCCCCAGGCCGGAGTCAGCATGTTTGTCAGGAAGAACGTGGGCCCATGGAAAATTTTCTTCTCTTGCCCATTTTAAGGCGGCTGCTGACGTTCGATCTAAACTGAAGTGAATAAACTCAACCATGTCGTTAGGAGCGATTTTTTTGTTGTATGACTCCACCAACTGTGGAGCCGAAGATCGGCAAGGTGGTCACCAACTGGCAGAGTAATACACCACATAATAGTCCGGCGCATTGCTCATTGTATAATCAAAGAAATCATCGCCAACGAGCTTGGAGAGCACACCTTTTTTAATTTTACTCCCGATAACCTGCTTATCGAGTTCCTCTAAGGCCTCGAGCGCTTCAGCTTTACTCTTCAAAGCCTGGTTCCGTAGCCACTTCTGGTTTGCATCCGACAACTTGTCGAAATCGAATAACAGCTTACGATCACCCTCTAGGATTGTGACAACACCCGTTTCCTCGTCGTAACTCTTAAATTTACCATAAACCGTCTTGGTGCCATCAGCATTCGTCCAACTCCTCGCCCACTCCAATTCTTCCGCGGTATACATGAAGCACTTAATCCACTCAGGGGGCAGCTCATGTAAACCTAAACCCGCCAATCCAAGAGTGCCGCCACCACCATGCCCAAATGAAATGCTATCTGGGCGAACCTCAATGATCTTTATGTCCCTGTAAATCTTGCCTTGAGGTGTCTCAATTTGATCAAAAGTCATCCCCTTGGCTTTTTTTCGCATTTGCGTTCGATATTCAAGGAATCGCGCCCTGATTTCCCCCTCTAAAAACTGTATCTCCGCTTGTTTTCTAGCAAGCAATTGACTTAAGTCTAAAATTTCAGGCTCCAAGCTATCGAGCTCTTTTGTGATTTGCTCGAGTTCCTGTCTTGCGAATGCCATTTCCCCCTCCTGATGCCGCAACTCTGTCCACTTGCTTTCAAGCTCGACCAATTCCGATGTAAGCTTTTCATTGCTAGCTACCAAGGTTTGGTGATTACTGTAGAAATAATATGCGATGGCCCCTACCGCTACTAGTATGATGATGTTCCAAAATGTTAGGATGCGCGACATATAAAAGATCTTCTTTGTTAAATTAATTTATTAAAGCTGGCTGGCTAGAAATTCTTATTTGATAATAAAATCTCGTTCGTTCTTCGAATTCTTTTTTTTCAGCATATCATGCTCCTCAGACAACTTGCTGACGGATGATTGCAACTTATCACGCTTTTTTTCCAAGTGCTTAAGTTTCGTCTTCGACTGCTCCAGTAATGCAATCGAATCATCTGGATTTTCCTCCATGTTGTTTTCTAGGGATCTAAAATCACCTGAGAGTTTCGCTTTTCGTTTCTCAAGTTCTTTATTTTCCTTCGCAAGCGCACGGTAATCACACGAGCAGAGACACAAGATAGACAAGGCCATAAGCATTAATTTTATTGTTTTGCTGAGATACGACATAACTGGTCTTGGATAGGCGCTAACATACACAACGATTGGATGAATGCCTATGTTTAAATACAAACAGATCACATAATCAAACTTCCAGCTATTCAACACTGATATTAATTGCCTGCACAACATCACCAAACAAACTCATGGACTCAATCCTGACAATCTCTGGCTTTGACAAGGCTTCAAATTCGAGAATACTCCCTTGCCATGTCATCAGCTAATCACTCCAAATTACCCAAGTTATTCATCCCAGGACCTGTGGATATTTCTCCCGAGACATATGAGGCCATGTGCCACGGCATGATAGGCCACCGAGGCGGAGATTTCGAGGCCCTCTACGCCAGTATTCAACCAGGTTTACAAGAAATCCTTGGGACAAAGCGTCCTGTTTACCTTTCGACATCGTCTGCTTGGGGAGTCATGGAAGGAGCTATTCGAAATTTAGTTCAAACCAAGGTACTCAACCTGTGTTGCGGAGCATTTTCAGACAAGTGGTATGACGTTGCACAACGTTGCGGCAAAGATGCTGAAAAAATACAGGTTGAGTGGGGCCAGCCCATAGATCCTGAGGCAGTGCGTGCCAAGCTCAGTGAAGGAGGCTTTGATACCGTAACCATGGTGCATAATGAAACCTCTACAGGTGTCCTCAATGACCTCGCTGGTATTGCAGCAGTCGTAAAAGATTTTCCCGGTGTTCTGCTCGTTGTCGACACAGTCTCATCTCTCTCAGCAGTCCCAGTAGAAATGGACAAACTCGGTATTGATGTTGTGCTGGCAGGTGTCCAGAAGGCATTAGCACTGCCCCCCGGCCTTGCTGTTTTCGCCATCTCGGAAGCCGCGCTTGAGAGAGCCTCTCAAACAGAAGGGCGTGGATATTATTTTGATTTTGTCGAATTTGAGAAAAACGCCGTTAAAAACAATACCCCCTCAACACCAGCTGTTTCGTTAATGTATGCACTCAAGCAAAAGGTAGACAGCATCATGGAGGAAGGTCTCAAAGCTCGCTTTGAGCGCCACGCCAAATTAAATCACATGATTCACGTGTGGGCTGAGAAGCATGGATTTAAAAACTTTGCTCCCGAGGGATTTCAATCAAAGACTCTTACAGCGATCGACAACCAAGATGGCAAATTAGATGTCGCAGGCTTTATCAAAGCGCTTCGAGCCAAGCACAATGTTCTAATCAATGGTGGCTATGGCAAAATCAAAGGTGTTACATTTCGTATTTCAAACATGGGTAACGAAACCGAAGAATCGATACAGGAACTCATTGATCAACTCGATGAGGTTATCGTAGACTTTAAATAAAGTCTCGTGTCCAAGGGTTATGACGCACATCAACAAAGGCAGATGGCTCTCTCTGCTTTTGGCAAAGATCTCGCACGGCGTAGCAAATCAAAATGCGAACTTACTGGGGCTTCGGGCATCCCCTTGCATATCTACGAGATACCCCCAGTAGCTGACGAGCCTCAGCTATCACGCTGCATTATGATCTGCGAGCAAGCGATCGATCAAATTAAACAGCCCAGTCTCATCATAGCTGATCAGTGGCGTCATCTAGGCGAGCTAATATGGAGTGATACACCCGCTATACAGATCATGGCATATCGCCTTCTAAAGTATATATCCCATAGAGATCAATGGGCGCGAGACATCCTGGAGGAAGCCTATCTCGATGAGGCAGTAATAGCAGAGGCTGACAAAGAGGCTCTCTGAGTGCGATTAGCTAACATCATCGCTTTCGCTAAGTAGATTCATCCACGTGGATGAAATTTCTGATGCATCGACTTGAGTCCTTTTTGGTCAACATGCGTATAAATCTGAGTAGTGGCAATATCTGCATGCCCAAGCATGTCTTGGATCACTCGCAAATCAGCACCGTTTTGTAGTAGATGCGTTGCAAATGAATGCCTCAGCAAATGAGGGTAGACGTTTTTCTCAATGCCAGCATTTCGTGCTCGCTGTTTGACTACCTCTCTAACTCGCTCAGAACTCAAGCTCCCTCCCCTTACACTCAAAAATATCCAAGACGATGTTTTACTCTTCACCAACTCTGGGCGTTCATTTTTGATGTAATTGCCAAGTGCCTCTCGTGCCTTTCCTCCCACAGGCACAATCCTTGTCTTCCCCCCTTTGCCGGTCACCCTAATAAAACCCTCATCCAAGTTCATATTCTCCAAGCGTGCATTACAAAGCTCGGACAGCCGTAAGCCTGACGCATAAAACAACTCAAGAATAGCAAGGTCTCTCCGCCCTAGCACTTTACCAGTATCAACAGCTTGCAAAATAGATGCCACCTCCTGTTCATTGAGCGTTTCCGGCAAGTGTTGCTCAGCCCTTGGAGGCAAAAGCGGCTCAGCTGGATCGGCCGCTATGACCTTCAATGCCGCTATTCGGCGAAAAAAGATTTTCAAATGAACCATGCTGATACGCAATGATGATGCTGACATACCATTGTCTTTCTGACCCGATAAGAAATGAGACAAATCCTCAGTTCCAACATCATCCCAGTCCGATAGACCTTTTTTTTCAAGCCAGACAACCAGAGCATCTAATGTTTGGCGCACTGAGAGCTGATAAGCTGCTGACAAACCTCGCTCTGTAGCGATGTAGAGTAAAAACTGCTCAATATGCGATGTTAAACCCACGTCACTATTGTTTCTCGTAAACGCCCTCATCACGCTTTTCGAGCACAGTGAAACCAGCTTTTTTGGCATCGCTGTATGAGAGTGGCTTGGTGATTTTGGGGGTGTTCACACTGCTAATGACCTTCTTTACTGGGTGCTTACAGAGAGGACAAACTTCCAGTGGTGCGCGATCTACCGGCCGTCGTAACTCGAAGCCCTTGGCGCAGATGCGACACGATTGCTCCTGATCGTCAGCATTTACTGAAACATATTCGTAGATCGGCATGGTTAGTGGGAGTTTATTTTAAAAGCTTCGTGTTCGTTGCCGGAGCAAAGAAAAATAGCAAAACAGAAAAGGCGCAAGACAGCATCCACATGTGGATGTCATCTTACGCCGAAAGTTTAACACAACTAGGCCAAGCTTACCAGCTCGACTTGGTCACTCCTGGAATCATACCGTGCGAAGCAAGCTCACGAAATGCTATACGTGAAAGCTTGAAACGACGAAGGAATCCATGGCGACGGCCGGTGTATTCACAACGGTTCACCAATCGAGTGGCACTTGAGTCACGTGGAAGCATGCTGAGACCTACGTAGTCCTTCTCTTGCTTGAGCTGCCTGCGCAGATCTGCATACTTAGCGACGGTTGCTTGTTTGCGCTTGTTGCGCGCGATCCATGATTTCTTTGCCATAACGGGGGGCTGGAGATATCCGATCACCCCAACAAATCAAGCCATTTTTGCTAAAATTGTCACTTTTCTTGAAGATTTCAACAGATTGCACGATTTCAGGTTGCTTACAGACCTCTCGCAACGTTAATTGCAGAAAGCATGTCAACGACCTCATTTCATTACCAAGACCCCTTTCCTCTTGGCCCCGACACCACAGAATACGAGCAAATCGACACTGAGGGCATCTCCACTATCGAATGCGATGGCGAGACTATACTCAAAATAACGCCTGAGGCGATCGCCAAGCTATCCAATGAAGCTTCGAAAGCCATCTGCTTCAAGCTTCGCACCTCGCACCTCAAACAGGTGGCAGCTATTCTTGATGACCCCGAAGCATCAGACAATGACCGCATGGTCGCACTGATGTTGCTTAAAAATGCAGAGATCGCCTCACACGGTATTTTACCAGCTTGCCAAGATACAGGCACCGCCATTGTCATGGCTAAAAAAGGCCAGAATGTTCGCACCATTGGCAACGATGCCGAGAACATCTCTCACGGCATTCACAAAACATACACCGAGGAAAACTTACGCTATTCTCAGGTTTCACCCTTGAACATGTTTGACGAGGTTAATACGCGCACTAATTTGCCTGCTCAAATCGATATTTATGCGACCGAAGGAGACGCCTTCAAATTCCTCTTTATTGCCAAAGGTGGCGGCTCTGCTAACAAAACTTTCCTCTATCAAGAAACCAAGGCACTACTCAACCCGACGAGGATTAGAGAATTCTGCGTCGAGAAAATGCGCACTTTGGGCACCTCTGCATGCCCTCCCTACCATTTAGCCCTCGTTGTTGGAGGCACATCCGCAGAGGCCAACTTGAAAACAGTCAAAATGGCATCAACTCGCTATTACGATGACCTCCCCACAGAGGGCAACGAGCACGGCCAAGCTTTTCGTGATCTTGAGATGGAGCAAGAGCTATTGGCTGCTGCGCGCGAAATTGGCATCGGAGCTCAATTTGGCGGCAAATATTTCGCCCTGGATGTTCGTGTCATTCGCCTTCCCCGCCACGGGGCCTCCTGCCCTGTCGGCATTGGCGTCTCTTGTTCTGCCGATCGACAAGCGAAAGCTAAAATCACCAAAGAAGGTATCTTCCTTGAAAAACTAGAACCAAATCCTGGTCAATATATCCCTGAGCAATACAAGGATTGGAAATTCAAGGGCGTAGACGTCAACCTTGACGAAAGCATGGATCAGATCCTCGATACCCTCGACAAGTATCCAGTGACCACGGCACTCTCACTCACAGGCACGATCATCGTTGCTCGAGACAGCGCACATGCCAAAATCAAAGAGAGACTCGAACAGGAGGGTAACCTGCCTCAGTATTTAAAAGATCATCCCGTATATTACGCGGGACCTGCAAAAACACCTGAGGGATACGCCTCTGGCTCGTTCGGTCCAACGACTGCAGGGCGTATGGATGGATACGTAGACTTATTTCAAAAACACGGAGGATCGATGATCATGCTTGCCAAAGGCAACCGCTCCCAACAAGTCACTGATGCCTGCAAAGTAAATGGTGGGTTTTATCTTGGCTCTGCCGGTGGCCCCGCAGCTTTGCTTGCGCGCGACCACATCAAGGAGCTTGAAGTCATAGAATATCCTGAGCTTGGCATGGAGGCAGTCTGGAAAATTCGCGTTGAAAACTTTCCCGCGTTTATCCTCGTCGACAACAAGGGAAATGATTTCTTCACCCAGATCAATCAGTGTCCAGTTTGTTAACACCCTGACACGCCGACCTTCGTTCTCGTTAACGAACCAGTCTCACAAAGTCGCCTGTGCAGTAATCTTGTGTTCAGCCAGATTACCGCTGAATCAATACCACCAAAACGGAATAAGCAAGGGCGACACATACAAGCCCGACCCCTTCCTTGCGGTTCAGCTTCATGCTAGACCACATAAGTGGCACAATGATGATGGTAAGCCCCATCATCACGCCTAGGTCTACCCATGCAATTGCTTTGCCACACACTGGCTTTACTGCGGCGGTAACCCCAAGCACCGCCAAAATGTTGAAAATACATGAGCCTATGGCATTCCCAGTGATAATGTCGCCTTGGCGCTTCAATGCCGCAACAACTGCTGTTGCCAACTCGGGCAATGAAGTACCTAAAGCAAACAAAGTAAGCGATATGATAACATCAGGCACACCAAAAATCAAAGCTATCTGCTCACCATGAACTACCAGCCAATCAGCACCAAATACCAAGGCTATTATTCCCAGCAAAATCAAAAGCACATCAAAAATAACACGTGAGCCTCCTTTTTTCGCTTGTTCAATTTCCTCGTGCTCGAACTCCTCAAACTGCACAGCATACTTGGCCTTTCTCGAAAGCCTCACGTTGGCAAAAATATAAATGAGAATTCCCGACGCCAATACAATACCCTCCCAGCGAGCAAGGTGCTTATCGCTCATCATAAGCAAAAATACAATTGAGCTCCCCACCAGGATGGGCAACTCACGGCGGATCAATTGCACGTGCACTATCACCGGCCTGATAACAGCTGCCACTCCGAGAATGAGTGCTATATTGAATATGTTAGACCCTACTATATTACCCAGTGCCATATCAGGGCTAGTAACACCTGCATCAATCTGAAAACCAAACCAAGCAGCGGGAACGGCTATAACTTCCGGTGAGTTCGCTTTTAGACATACAAGAAGCTCAGGCATGCTTGTACCGAAAGCAACGACAGTAAGACCAACCACCAATGGCGAAATCCCCAAGCGCAGTGCTATTTCAGAGGCTCCCTTTACCAGCCACTCTGCCCCATAATAGAGCAGGACAAAGCCACCTATGAGCCACAAAAAATGGATGAATAATTCCACGGGCAGAAACATGTACACGCTTCTCCGTTAATAAAACTTCAAACTTTCCTAAATTCTGCTTACACACCCCGCATGTCAAAGACCCACAAGATCAGCATACTCGCCGGAGACGGCATTGGCCCTGAAGTCATGGACGCCTCCATGCTCGTGCTCGACGCCGCTGCTAAGAAGTTTTCCATCAACCTCGAAAAAGACACCCAGCTTGTTGGCGGAGCCGCCATCGACGCTACTGGCAGCCCCCTGCCCGACGAAACCATCGCCTCCTGCGAGGCCTCTGACGCCATTCTTTTTGGATCAGTAGGTGGCCCAAAATGGGAAAATCTCCCACCTGACCAACAACCAGAACGTGGTGCCCTGTTACCACTGAGAAAGAAGTTCAACCTCTTTGCCAACCTCCGCCCTGGCGTCTGCCTTCCCTCACTTACCCATGCGTCACCTGTTAAAAACGAGCTTATCCCAGATGGATTCGATGTGCTCTGTGTCAGAGAACTCACCGGTGGCATCTACTTCGGACAACCCAAAAGCATCAGTGAGGTAGATGGCGAACTTGTTGCCATTGACACCATGGTCTACAAAAAAAGTGAGATCGAGCGCATAGCACACATCGCTTTTACTGCGGCAAAAGCTCGAGATAATCGTCTCTGCTCAGTTGATAAAGCCAACGTATTACAAAACTCAGTACTGTGGCGTGAAACTGTAATCGAAGTCTCCAAGGAATATCCCGAAGTTGAATTGTCTCATCTCTATGTCGACAACGCCGCTATGCAGCTCGTTAAGCAACCAGGCTCATTTGATGTTCTCGTAACTGGCAACCTATTCGGTGATATTCTTTCTGATGAAATGGCCATGATCTCTGGCTCACTTGGCATGCTACCATCTGCTTCACTTGGCAACAAAAACGACAACGGACTCTACTTTGGCATGTATGAACCATCTGGTGGATCAGCTCCAGATATCGCCGGCCAAGGGGTTGCCAATCCGATCGCTCAGATCCTGTCTGCTGCCATGATGCTTCGTTATTCACTCGGAGAAAATGAGGCAGCGGAAGCCATCGAAGCAGCCGTTGACAAGGCAATCGATGCGGGGCTACGCACAGGCGACTTATACACCGGTGAAAATGGTGAGCGCAAGGTCGGCACCGTGGAAATGGCCAAAGCCATCACAGCTGCCATCTAATCGATCCAGAGCTATAACTAGTTTACCTAGTTTGCAATCTCATTGCCCAATGCCGATATGGCATTGGGCTTTTTTTGCTCTGCAACCTAGATTAAAAATCCTTGCGGACAAAAACCCAGCAGGCAATCCCGAGAATAAAGACCTCAAAGCCCAGTGAGCTGCCGACAATATAGGCTGTAGAGTGTCGATTATCATAAGCCTCCATCGCCACTGCCTCACGTCGATCTCCGGAAGATGCATCATCGTCCAGAAAGGCCGTCATCATCGTCATATCATTCCCCCGCACACTAACTTTCTTTTTCAGTAAGTAGGTCGCGTCACGAGTCTTGGGTAGTGGGATCCCAACCTTTCTGACGATTTCGTAAAATCTGACCATATCTGCATTCTCATCAAACTCCTGATTAGATCTACGTGTTCCTCCCGTTTCGACATTGATGCTGACCCCAGCAGCCGGCATCACATAAGTCGCTTTATACATCAGACTTTCTGTCCATTGAACAGATAAAGTTACCGCCCATACCAACAAGGCAACCAAGAGAGAAAACAAGGTGGATTTTGTCAGCACAGCAACGAGGACTGCCACCGAATAAATCAGGCTGAAAACAAACGTGAGCAACAAAACAGCCCAAAAAACCTCAAAATTCCATGCATCCAACCTGACACCATGCGCGACGAATACGATCAAACAGAACACCAAGACCTGAATAGCTACAAAGAGCAGGCTCCCCAAATACTTCACGAGAAAAAGAGTCAGCCTGCTCATCGGCTTTGAAATAGCCACATCGATAGAGCCAGTCTTGAGAAAATCGGGAAATACTGGGCACACAGAGATCAACGCTAACACCAGAGCGAACAAACCCAGCCACCATGGCACAAGATAATCTGTAAAGATCATCATGTAGAAGTATTCCGCGAACATGCTGCCTTCTACAATGATATCATTCTTGATCTCATAAGCTCCAAACAGCATCGATATACCCTCTGGGGTAAAGCCAACGGAAGCATACATCAGCGCAATTAATACGGTCAAAAATAATGCAATCCAGAACAACTTCTTAGCAGCCAGAAGGCGGTAAGAGTCCCACAATATGGTCAATACCTGCCTCACTTAACTACCTCCTTTCTGGGTAAGCTTGGTGGAGTTGATCCCTGATAGCTTCCGCCCACTCCTCCCGCCCCGACAGATTGCATAAACAACTCCTCCAACGATTGACGTAACTCACGCATCTCAATAATAATAACTCCTTCAGCTCTCAGCGCATCCAATATCGGCTGAACGGGTTCCGGATCGCTACCGCAGACGCTCATTAAATTTTGACCCGCCTCGTGTCTGAGCTCTACCCCTTGAGCTTTCAACCGGCTCAGCAAACCATCAGACAAAGTGCCACGAGTGACTAATTCATAGCGACGGCTCTTTTCGGTGAGCTGGGCAATTGTCCCTTGCTCTACGATCTCACCCTTATCCATGATCGCCACACCATCACAGATCATTTCCAACTCTCCCAATAGGTGGCTGTTGATAAAAACAGTTCTACCCTCATCTCGCATGCGCCGCAACAAATGACGCATTTCCAGTCGACCTTGTGGATCCACTCCATCTGTTGGTTCATCTAGAAAAACAATCTCTGGATTATTCACCAAAGCCTGAGCGAGCCCAATACGTTGCTTCATCCCCTTAGAGTATGTGCCCATTTTACGTTTGCCCCAATCCTGCATACCGACCATTTCCAGTAAGTGCTCAGCCTTCATGGCTGCATCTTTACGGGGTATGTCTGCCAGCCCGGCTACATAGCGAATCACCTCAGCTCCTTTCAGATATTCAGGGAAACGTGCGTGCTCGGGTAAGTAGCCCACCCGAGCCAAGGTAGGCTTGTGCCCAATCGGAGCCCCCAACATCGTACCAGAGCAATGATTCGGCCGTACAATACTCACGAGAATTTTCACCAGCGTACTCTTGCCAGCTCCGTTAGGTCCCAACAGACCAAAAATCCCACCTCGAGGAACTTGCAATGATACACCTCGAAGAGCTTGTACTCCTCCTCGGTATCTTTTGCGAGTATCAACGATATCAATCACCATATCCGACATAGGTAACATCCAACACTAGCACCACCAAATGGCAAGTTTCTAGGCCCACCATTTTTAACGTGATGAGACTACTCTGCCCTGCTGCTCAGCTCCCCACTTGCCAGCCTAGATCGCAACAGCTCCCCTTTTTTCACCTCCTTTGAATCCCTGATAATATTACCTTTCTCACCCATAGTGATCGAGAACCCTCGCGCAAAGGTTGACTCGGGGCCCAATGTCCTGATCAATGAACCCAGATTAAGCAGCCGCTCTTCCTGCTTTCGAAGCTCATTACTCACTACTCTGCCTAACTGGGTCTTATGATGAGCTAAGCTTTCCATTTTTCGCGTCATTGCTAGTTCAGGATGATTTGCGGCATGCAAAGCAGCTAATTCCCTTAGCCTAAATAATATATTATCAAGACGACCTTGAGATGCATCCTGAAGGTCCTCACGTGCTCGGTCCAGGGTTTGGATAGGTTCTCGCAAAGCTTGCTCTGAATCGCGTGGCATTAGTGCTCTCCTCGCAGACTGAAGAATAGCTGAGTCATGTTTCAAGCGGCCCTGCATCGCACGCTTCAATGCATCTGCTTGGCTTCGGATCTGCAGCTGCAGCTCCGCTGCATCAGGCACTACCAGTTCGACTCCAGCACTGGGCGTCGGCGCTCGAACATCAGCAGCGAAATCTGAAATCGTAAAATCAATCTCGTGCCCAACCGCTGAAACGATCGGAATTGGACATGCATGAATCGCTCTGGCAACAATCTCCTCGTTGAAATTCCATAAGTCCTCCAGTGAACCGCCTCCTCGTCCTGTTATAATGACATCAACCTTCGGCAGATCATAATGCTCAGGATTAGAAAGCTGCTCAATAGCTGCCGCGATATTATGTTCAGCCCCCTTACCTTGGACCGTGACCGGATACAATACTGGCTGCACCCAGGGAGCACGTCGCGCCATGACATTGAGCATGTCTTGTAATGCCGCACCTGTGGGGGATGTTACTAGCCCAACAGTGAGGGGGAATGTTGGCAAAGGTTTTTTTAAGGATGCGTCAAACAAGCCCTCCTTATTAAGCTTGGCCTTAAGCGCCTCAAATCTTGCCTGTAGATCTCCCATACCTACATCCTCGACTTGTTTGACAATCAATTGCATTTGTCCCCTCGCCTCATAGACTGATACTTCACCCTTCAGCCTTGCTTGCATGCCGTCTTCAGGCTGGGCCTTCGCTTTGGCTGCAGAGCCACGGAAAAGCACGCACGAAATTTGTGCCCCTTCATCTTTGAGGCTAAAGTAGCAATGGCCACTTCCCTGCCTGCGTAAATTACTAATTTCCCCCTCTACCCAAATCTCTCCAATCTCGATTTCGAGTAGGTTTTTCATTCGCCTGACTAGGCGGGTTACACTGAGAGCTTCTGGCATGTACCTACATTTCCCCGCAAGTCTGATTCTGGCAATATGAAACTCTTGCGACTTGACTCTTTGCCTTCGATTCCTAGTCTCCAACCGCCATGGCAGA
>Ga0206130_10001369_pt1 | contig 35780 bp, 32 predicted proteins | sample Helgoland_Spring_9_FD_148637 | JGI IMG/M metagenome (GOLD analysis project Ga0206130, IMG submission 148637) | Pelagic subsurface seawater microbial communities from Kabeltonne, Helgoland, North Sea - Helgoland_Spring_Bloom_20160512_1 | ecosystem: Environmental > Aquatic > Marine > Epipelagic ...
GCCAAAACCTTTTTTGGTTAACAAAGCAACACCAACCGTGATTAGGCGCTGACGATTTTCATCAGTCTGTTGGGCACTTTTACTGGGTCGCCCTCGTGACTGTTTTATATTGCTAACTTTATTCATAATTTTGATTATATAGACGACCGTCTAATATTACAAGCCTGGCCCAGTTCATTAGAAAGCAAGCCTAAATTTTATGCAAGGGGTGATAGGGTGCCATTACCACTCACCTCAGGTATCCCCGCGTCACAGTGGCACTTAAAAAGTAGGCATAGTAAAGAAAGTGCTAAGCGTTAACGTTCACCACAAAGCGGCCACGAGTTAGACCCTGCATTTGCTCTTGGGCAGTCTCTAGGGCTTGGCCTAGAGTTATTTCGGTCATAATAGCATCTAAGTGAGTAAGATCTAGATCTTGTGCTAAGCGATTCCAGGCCGCAATACGATCCGCCTTAGGACGGTAGACACTGTCAATACCGGCTAAGGTGATGCCACGTAAGATAAATGGCATTACTGTGGCGGGTAGATCATACCCTTGGGCCAAACCACAGGCTGCAACAGTGCCACCATATTTCATAGACGCACAAATATTGGCTAAGGTATGGCTACCAGCAACATCAATAGCACCAGCCCAGCGTTCCTTAGCCAAAGGCCTACCTTTTTCACTCAGTTCATTACGATCCATCACTTGGGTGGCACCTAAACTCAGCAAATAGTCTTTTTCTTCAGGTCGGCCACTGGAGGCCACAACCGTATAACCCAATTTAGCCAGAAGGCTAACAGCCACACTACCCACACCACCTACAGCGCCTGTGACCAAAATCTCACCTTGGTCTGGATTCACGCCCTGTTGTTCTAGGGCCATGACACACAACATGGCGGTGTAACCTGCGGTGCCAATGGTCATGGCTTGTTTGGGTGTAAAATCAGTGGGTAAAGGCACCAACCAGACCCCTTTTACACGGGCCTTTTGCGCCAAACCACCCCAATGGCCTTCACCCACACCAAAGCCATTAAGCACCACTTGATCACCTGCCTTAAAGTCAGCATGATCACTGTGTTCTACGGTGCCTGCAAAATCAATACCGGGCACCATGGGGAAATTTCGAACTACAGGGGATGCTCCCGTTATGGCAAGGCTGTCTTTGTAGTTAAGGGTGGAATAATCCACTTGAATTAACACGTCACCCTCAGGTAATTGCTGCTCCTCAATTTGGCTCATTTGAGCACGGTAACCACTGTCGTCTTTGTTAATTAGAATTGCTTGCATGAGGTCTTCCTAAGTGTAATTATTCTAGTCAGAAGCTTGGCATGATACGCGGACTATTAGCCATTGCTATTAGCCTTTTAGCTAGTATTGAAATTCCCTCAGAGGGAGGTGCATCAGTGAACCATAACGACCCCTTATTAGAGCCCTACCAGCTTAAACATTTACAGTTGAAAAACCGTATCATGATCACCTCACATGAGCCTGCGTACCCCCAAGATGGCATGCCTAAACAAAGATACCGGGCGTATCATGAAGAGCGCGCCAAAGCTGGAGTGGGCCTGACGATGACAGCGGGGTCAGCGACCGTCTCTAAGGATAGCCCCCCCGTATTTAATAATATTCTAGCCTACAAAGACGAGGTTGTGCCTTGGCTCAGTGAACTCACCGATGCCTGTCACCAACATGGCACTAAAGTGATGATCCAATTAACTCACTTGGGGCGCCGAACCGGCTGGAACAAAGGCGACTGGCTACCTGCTGTTTCACCTTCTCACAGGCGCGAGCCAGCTCATCGCGCGTTTCCAAAGCAGTTAGAAGACTGGGATATTGAACGTATTATTAGAGACTATGCTGATGCAGCAGAACGCATGGCGGCAGCCGGCATGGATGGTATTGAGTTACAAGCCTATGGGCACTTAATGGACCAGTTTTGGTCACCCATCACCAATACTATGAATGGTCCATATGGCGGTGCCAACCATGCGCCACTGCAAAACCGTGTCCAATTTACCCTTGACGTGCTAACAGCCATTCGCCAACGCATCGGTGATGAAATGGTACTGGGCATCCGTTACACTGCCGATGAGGCCATGGCAGGTGGATTAAGTGCCACTGAAGGCGTGGCTATTTCAAAAATACTCAAAGATACAGGCCAAGTGGATTTTCTTAATGTCATTCGGGGTCACATTGATACCGATGCGGCTTTGACCGATGTCATACCCATCATGGGCATGAAAAATGCTCCCCACTTAGACTTCGCAGGTAAAGTTAGGGCCGCCACCGGCATGCCTACTTTCCATGCTGGCAAGATCCCTGACCTAGCCACCGCAAGGCATGCCATTGCCAGTGGTCAACTTGACTTGGTGGGCATGACTCGGGCGCACATGGCAGACCCTCATCTTATCCAAAAGCTAATGCAAGGCCGAGAACAGGACATTAGACCGTGTGTAGGTGCTAACTATTGCCTTGATCGCATCTATCAAGCGGGAGATGCATTATGCATGCACAATGCCGCAACGGGACGTGAGTTAACCATGCCCCATACCTTTAGTAAGGCCGAAAAGATCAAAAATCTTGTGATTGTGGGGGCTGGCCCTGCAGGTTTAGAAGCCGCTCGCATTGCCGCTGAAAGAGGTCACAAGGTGACGGTACTCGAAGCTTCTCCCAAAGAAGGAGGTCAGCTTAGACTCGCGGCACAGACGCCCCGCCGCAAAGAACTGATGAGCATTATTGACTGGCGCATGCACCAATGTCTCAAACATCATGTGAGTTTTGAATTTAACTGTTGGGCGCAGCCAGATGACATTTTGAGGCACCAACCCGATGCCGTTATCATTGCCACGGGGGGCATGCCCAATACTGACGTATTAAGCCAAGGCAATGACTTGGTGGTGTCTTGCTGGGATATCTTAGCGGGTGATGTAAAGCCCGGTAAAAACGTGCTTATTTTTGATGATGCAGGAGATCATCCAGCCCTGCAAGCCGCAGAGTTAATTGCACAAAGCGGTGCAAAATTAGAAATCATGACCCCCGATAGAAGTTTTGCCCCTGAAATTATGGCCATGAATTTAGTGCCCTACATGCGCTCCCTACAGGATTTAGACGTGACCTTTAGTGTCACTTACCGAGTCGATAAAGTGGAGCGTGAGCAAGCTCAACTCAAAGCCACCTTGAGCAGTGATTATGGGGTTGTGAACAAACACCGTATTATTGATCAAGTGGTGGTAAACCATGGCACCCTGCCCTTAGAAGCGCTTTATTTCGACCTTAAACCCATGTCTTCTAATGCAGGTGAACTCGATCAAGACGCTTTTATCAACGGCACACCACAAACGGTTAAACGCAATGATAAAGGCCAATTTCAGTTGTTTCGCATTGGTGATGCAGTGGCAGCACGCAATGTGCACGCGGCCATTTATGATGCTCTACGGCTGATGAAAGATATTTGAAGGGTTTAAGGTTGCGGTTGAGGTAATGACAAGAAGTTATAGTTGAGAGTTGAGAGTTGAGAGTTGAGAGTTGAGAGTTGAGAGTTGAGAGTTGAGCAGCGACCAACAGGAACAGACTAAGGCAGCTCACTAAAAAGCAGATCACCCAGCAACCGCCCTGGCATCAAGGCGAATGCACCAGCCACTAACAGACCGCCGATATATAGCCCAATCATATTCCATTTGTGCGTCTTTACATCACCCACTTTGATCGCAAAGTAGGCTTTTGGAACACTATAAAGCACTAATAAACTCAACAAATGAATGTAGCCAAAGTGACCAAACAAGGTAGGGCCTAATTGGGCTGATATCAATAAGGTCACCAGCGCTGTCAATAACATGAGGCCCATATAAACACGGCCCAAACGCTTATGTGGCTCAGTGCCCTTCTTGTTCAACATGATATAGGTCCCCATGAGGAACGCTGGCCCGATGGTGCTTAAATGCAGCAAAATCAGGGCCTCTTGCCAGTGATCTAATAACATTTATTTGACCTTATATTTGACCTTACACTTGAACCTGCTAACATATTTATCATATCAAAAAAATTACCATTTACACCGTTTTAGCACAAGGCCAGCAGCGATGGATATTAAGGCCATAACCCAAAACACTTGACCACTAATGTACCCATACAGGCCACCAGCTAAGGTCATACTAATACCCATTAATGCACCCAGAGCCAGGGCATCATATAAGGTTTGAGCAGACGCCGTTAGTTGATCTGGGACTTTTTGGGTGATGTATTGGGTCATCGCCAAATGGGTTGCGGCAAAGGTGAAGGCATGCAGTATTTGCACAGTAAAAAGTAGGCCCACATCCGTTGACCATCCAAGTAAAATCCAACGTATAGTGCCCCCAATGACTGCCATCCATAGTAGACCTTTGACGCCCACTTTTTTTAACAACCAAAAACCAATCGCAAACAGCACCACTTCAGCCGCCACCCCTTGGGCCCAAAGAAGGCCAATAATGCTTTCGCTGATACCAGCCTCCAGCCAATGCAAAGTACCAATGCCATAAAGGGCGCCATGACTTGCTTGTATGAGTGCACTCACCGTCACTACTGCAGCAAAACCTGGTAATTTAAAAAGCTCTAAGAAGGCCAATTTTCGAGTTGTTTTCGTTTGTGGACGAATGTCGGGTAGAGAGCTTGCAAACACAATCACAACGGCACCAAGGACTAGCAATAGCTGGGGATACGCTTCAATAGAATAAGCTGCAATGTAAAGGCCACTAAGCGTAGACGAGGCAATAAAAGCAACCGAACCCCATAATCGTGCTTTGCTATAGTTGAGTTTACCCAAGCGGGCTGAAGCAATAGCTAGTCCATCCACCATGGGCACATGACTAGTTTGCAACGCACCCACCACAAACCAAACCATGAGCATGGGCCAAAAGGTCTCAATTTGTACAAACACAGCAAAACCCAAAAAGGTGAACACTGACAGCAGTAATATCCAGCGTTTTTTATGGCCAGTGGCATCTGCCAATATGCCCACACCCAAACCAAAAAACACCTTGCTTATGAAAGCAGAACTAAGGATTAATGCCGCCTCTTGGGCGTCTAAACCCCGACTGACCATCCAATAGGGTAAAAACGGTAACACTAAGCCAAAACATGCAAAATATGCAAAGAAAAAACCAGAAAATACCGCGTGTTCACGCCCCTTAAACAACTCAGTACTAGAGGGCATAATGTTGGCCATTTAATACCAAAAATAGAACGCACCCTGAATTCTTCGGGCTCATATCCTTTAGGCCACTGCCACTAATTAACCTATTTGTTGTCAGTGCTGATGCTTGCCCCATGATAAGTCCTTGGATCAATGGTGAATTTAGCTGCGAAAGTGTAGCCTAAGCCGATGCAAAAGTCCTCTTAGCCCAAGGTCTAGATTGTATTGTGTTGATAGCCTCTTCATAATAGTGGTTCCTCCTGATGCTTGCGCATAGGCTCTTCAATGCCCACCACTGATCATTCTACTTTTTTGCACCAGGCCCAGAGGCTTAAAATCTTATGTGCTGGCATCGCTAGTCTCATTTTAATGGTTGGCATCGCCCGCTTCGCCTACACACCCATGCTGCCATTAATGCAACACCAGGCAGGCTTAGGTATCGCCCAAGGGGGCTGGTTAGCCGCCTTTAATTATGTGGGCTATTTTTGCGGCGCTTTAATTGCCGCCAACATTGTTGATTTGGTTAAAAAAGACCGTTTGTACCGACTAGGTTTAGTAGTGGCTTTAATTACTACGGTAGGCTTAGGGCTCACACAGAATTTTTGGGCATGGAGTGTTTTGCGATTTTTTGCAGGCCTGAGTAGCGCAGCAGGGCTATTACTCGGATCAGGGTTAGTAATGCATTGGTTACTGCGCCATCAATTGCGTTCTGAACTGGGCATTCATTTTATAGGTATGGGTGCCGGCATTTTTTTAACCGCTTTATTTGTCCACCTAGCAGCAGGGCAAATCAGCTGGCAGCAACACTGGTTTTGGCTCACTGCAATCGGTCTATTGTTGGCCTTCCCAGCATGGTTTTGGCTGCCGAGACCTAATACTAGTGGCTATAACGTCAGTGGCGATAAAATGATTGACCATCCTCCGTCTGCTCAATTTATCCAAACATTTATGCTGGCCTACTTCTGTGCAGGAGTAGGTTACGCTGTTGTCATTACCTTTATTGTGGCCCACGTCAATCAGATCGCAGGGCAACAAGACTACGGTGCCATCACCTTTATGATTATTGGTCTTGCAGCCGCACCAGCATGCATTATTTGGGATTTGATCGCCCGTCAATTAGGTAACTTAAATGCCTTATTGTTGGCCTTTATTCTGCAATTAGCGGGTATGCTTATTCCTATTTTAAGCCCCGGGTTAATTTGGACCTTTATTGGTGCGGCGCTATTTGGGGGCACTTTTATTGGTCTTGTGAGTTTAGTCCTAACCATGGCCGGACGGTATTTTCCTAATCGCCCTGCCAAAATGATGGGCAAAATGACCTTATCCTATGGCGTAGCACAGATCGCCGCGCCAGCCGCTGCAGGCGTATTAGCCCAATGGTCAGGCAGTTACACCTTAAGTATTATTATTGCCTGTGGCACTATGTTTGTGGGTTGCTGCTTGATTTATAGGTTGCGCACCCTTGAATAACACTTTGATTTTTTGTTAAAAAATGCAGCCCACAGATCTTATTACTGAGCATCAAAAGATTTTTGACTGTCTGCGTGCCTACCCCAGTGCTAACCAAGCTGCGACACCCATCATTAGCGAGCCAGCAATGCGATTCATCAAACGCACATTACCACTCTTCTGTAACACCTTGCTGAGGCTTTTACCCCCCAGCGCGTATACCATCAGTGACAAGGCCTCAAGCGTGAGAATGACACTCAAAAGAACCACCATTTGACTTGGCATGGGCCGTGTAGGGTCAATAAATGGGGGTAGCAAGGCGATAAAAAAAGCCCAACCTTTCGGGTTAGCAACGGCAGTGATAAATCCTTGAGTTGCCAATTGCAAACGCCCTGTGTTTTTGGGTGTGCCATTTAAATCAATCGCCATTTTGCCTTTGGAGCGCCATAGTTGAATACCCAAATAAAGTAGATAACCGCCACCCGCAATTTTTAATACAACAAATAATTCTGGATATTGCACGATTAATGCAGCGACCCCTATGACTACTGATATGGCCACTAAGCCAACACCTATAAGCTCACCTAACATCATCCACATGGTACGACGAATACCCACCGTCATTCCCAAAGTTAAGGCTAAGGTCATACACATACCCGGGGTCACAGAAACAAAAAAGAAAGTGGGTATTAAGGCCAACAGGAAGGCAGTGCTCATTAATTTTATCCATAGAATCAAAACTAGTGACAGATAGTGCATGGCGCTGGAATCTGTGTCAATGGAAGTGTGTATAAGAATCAGTTACCATCAGTTTAAGATCACCTATGGGCCTGATTAGGTGAACGTTAAGGTTAAGTTAATGCACCCAGCTGCGCTGTTTTTTAAATCATTATTTGACGAAATTGTGACTGTTTCGTGGCCTCTTTTTAAGTTGATGGTGCCCATTATTGTGCTTGTCAAAGTGCTAGAGGAGTTAGGCGGTATTGCAATTTTTGGTCAATGGTTAGGCCCACTTATGGCCCTTGTGGGGCTGCCTCAAGAAATGGGTTTAGTGTGGGCGGCAACTATCGCAACTAACATCTATGGTGGCATGATTGTGCTCTACTCGCTGGGTAGTGACAGCCCATTAACCGTGGCACAAGTGACGGTTCTCAGTGGCCTATTATTAATGGCCCACGGCCTGCCTATTGAAGTTCGTATTGCCCAACTGGCAGGTATGCGCATGAGAACGGCTATAGTGACTCGCCTACTAGGCGCCTTTGTTTTTGCCTGGCTACTCTTTGTGTTTTACCATCAAACTCAAACACAGCAGGGCCCTGCACATATGGTGTGGCAGCCTGACCCTATTGCCGATGGGCTGGATAACTGGGTGTGGGCTCAAGTAAAAGCTTTGGGCATGATTCAATTAGTTATTATTGTGCTCCTCACATTTTTAAAAATTCTTCGACTCATTGGGGTAGAAAAAGTCATCCAATGGCTTCTTCGCCCCATGCTTAAATTAATGGGTATAGGTAAGGAAGCATCTACCATTACCTTGGTAGGCATTACCCTAGGCCTATCTTTTGGTGGTGGATTATTGATTAAAGAGGCCAACGCTGGGCATGTGTCCAAACAGGATGTGTTTACCTCCCTTATATTTTTAGGCTTCTGCCATAGCCTTATCGAGGATACTTTACTGGTCCTTTTATTGGGTGCTCACCTGTGGGGCATACTTTGGTTTCGTTTGGTGTTCGCTTTTGTCTTTACCTGGGCAGTGAGTTATTGGCTCACTAAAATCAGCCCTGAATTTCAGCAAAAATATTTGTTGCGACCATAGAGCTGAGTCCTATGTTAAAGATTTCCAACCGCATTACTATCCCAGCCCACGAAATTGAACAACAGTTCATTCGCTCACAAGGCGCTGGCGGCCAACACGTTAATAAAACCTCAACAGCAGTGCATTTATTTTTTGATATTAGGGCCTCCACAGCATTACCTGCCTACGTTAAACATAAGTTATTGCAGACCGCCGATCATCGAATTAGTGCATCTGGCAAGATCATCATTAAGTCTCAAGCCAGTCGTAGCCAAGACAGTAACCGTCAAACTGCATTGGAACAGTTAAGCCAAGTTATCCAAGCGGCCATGGTGCAAGAAAAACGCCGCATAGCCACTAAGCCCACCAAGGGCTCTAAAACCCGACGTTTAGATACTAAATCTCAAAAGGGTCAAACTAAGAAGCTACGTTCAAAAGTCCAAGGGATCTGAGACCACACGATAACCACCAGCAGGCAGGTTGGCAGGGAGTTTAATGGCGCCCACTTGAGTGCGATGAATACTTAGCACTGGGTTGCGGAAATGGCCGAACATACGTTTAATTTGGTGGTAACGCCCTTCATGTAAAATAATATGGGCACTTGTAGTGGCGGTTATGGTCAGTTGAGCAGGTGCCGTAGTCAGGTCTTCAAAAGCAAAATAAATACCCTTTGCAAAAGCGTCTACTTCTGCTTGGCTAATGGGGTTAGTCACCGTCACCGTGTAATGCTTAGGGAGTTTGGTACTGGGTTGGGTAATCTGTCGAGACCAATGGCCATCATTGGTTAACAATAGCAGTCCCGTGCTTTGTAAATCCAGACGCCCAGCAATGTGCAAACCTTGGTACTTAGCAGGCAAAATATCCAAAACTGTCGTGTGTTGATCATCAACCGTTGCACTCACAACACCTGCGGGTTTATTGAGCATTAAATAGACAGCGAACTGGTGTCTTAAAAGCTGACCTTCAACTTCTATTTTTGAAAACTGACCAATGCGTCGCTCGCCCTCATAGCAAATAACCTTGTCTACACTGACTAAACCACGGGCCAGCAATAGTTGCACTTGGCGTTTTTTACAATTTAATGTTTGACTAATAAACCGATCAAGGCGTTGAGCGTAAGCTACCATTAGTGTTGCGCCAAGCTACCAAGAACCATTGATCAGAAAACTACTGTAAGTCACGAGTTTACTCTTACCATTAGGCTGAGCATCTTTATAGGTAACTTGCAATGGTGATGGCATCTTTTTGGGAGTCTTAACAAACCAATCTAGTGCTAACTTACCCCTTTGGATATGGGCTTTTTCTGTCACCATTTGAGACATTTTTAGACTTCCTAAACTATTGTTTTCTAGCAATAAAAAGTCACCTTGTTGGTTTACTGAGGCTAAGGATTTTTTTACTTTCACCATTGATTTTTGCATCATCCAAGGTTCAACCTTAGCTTCCTTACCTGCTCGTTTAACTAATACTGGAAATAGGGGTGCCATAAAATCAAGCATCCATCCATCAGCCTCAACCCACCAGTGATGTTGACTATGGGAGCTTTGTAAGGTCCCTGCTTGGTATGCGCCAAAGGTCAAAATTTTAGCTTGTAGCCCTAAATGATAAGCTGCAGCGCCTACCATGGGTTGGGCGGGTATACCAAAGTGACGCTTTAAAATTTGTGCTCCATAGACACTAAATAACATACTAGCCTCATGACTATTTACCGAGTCTGCAAGCAAAAGAGAATGGATTGTGGAGTAAATACGACGGTAATCGGCCAGAGTGATAAGCATAGATAAGGTCTGAGAAAGTTAGATATAATCCTAAGTTATGCCCTTTTTAAGCATTGTTAAAAAGTCAGCAGCTAGGCTAGATGGCTTTAAAACGCCTTAATTAAGTGTGTAAATCATAGACCTTTTGCACATGTCTACGGATACGTTGAGCCAATTCCGGGCGATTTAAATCACTTTCTGCAATAAATAAAATGCGCTTGTCTAGCTCTGGTGTTAAACGACCACCCTCACGTTCTTCGCCTAATTTTTTTCTAAGGGCATTGGTTAAAGCGTTAGCCACGGGCATAAGAATAGGCGATTGCGCCAGAATTTCGATGTTTTTATTGACAGAAAACACAATATCTAGGCCCGTTTTCATGGCCGTTTCATTGCTGGCCGAGGCATTATACGGCACCAGCAATATATGATCTTTGCGAGTTTTTAAGGCTGACATAATTTGTTCATCAGAGTCATTGACGCCAATAATATCTGCACCATCAATGGTGAACCCCGCAACACTAATATGATTCCACATTTTTTCGCGTATTTCAGACCAGTAAGGCCTCACTGGAGTCACTTTGGTGAACATAACACCCATCCTTTCATTTTATTCTGCACTCACATTCAAATGCCTAAACCAAAGACTGTAGGGCTTGCGATTGTAGCATTTATAATAAAACGACACGTAGTTGCAACCAAGGTAAAAGCAAGTGACGAATTTTTACCACGGCACTTGCTAATTAATAGCCACGATACTAAGCATTGCTCCAGCCACTAATCGATTTCACTTCTAAGAAATCTTCTAAACCCCAGACCCCACCTTCACGGCCATTGCCTGATTGTTTATAGCCACCAAACGGCGCACCCGCTGATCTAAAGGTACCGTTCATTTGCACCATGCCAGAACGCAAACGACGAGCTACTCGATTTGCTTTAGCACTATCTTGGGTTTGAATATAATTGGTGAGACCAAAAACCGTGTCGTTAGCAATGGCAATTGCTTGCTCTTCTGTATCGAACGGAATCATGCATAAAACGGGGCCAAATACTTCCTCACGGGCAATCTGCATGTCATTATTTACATCAGTAAAAATTGTGGGCTTTACAAAATAGCCTGTCTCTAAACCTTGTGGTTTACCCAGACCACCCACAGCCACGTTGGCACCTTCGTCAATGCCTACCTTAATTAGTGCTTGAATTTTATTGTACTGTAACTCAGATACCACTGGGCCAATGTGATTACCGTGCTCCGTAGCTCTGCCTACTTGAACCTTGGCAGCCGCGGCTTTGGCCATCACCACAGCCTGATCATAAAAGCTGCGCTCTACCAACATGCGTGTGGGTGCATTACAAGACTGCCCTGAGTTACCAAAACAATGATAAATACCCCGCGCGATGGCTTTTTCGTCAGCATCCGCAAACACAATGTTGGCTCCTTTGCCGCCTAATTCTAATGCCACACGTTTGACTGTATCCGCCGCATTTTTAGAAATAAGGGCACCCGCGCGAGTTGACCCTGTGAAAGATACCATGTCCACATCTGGATGACTGGTAAGGTGCGATCCTACTCCTGCCCCATCACCATTGACCATATTAAACACGCCCGCTGGAATACCAGCCTCATGCACCATATCGGCAAACACTAAACTCGATAAAGGTGCTATTTCTGAGGGCTTAAGCACCATAGTGCACCCCGCTGCCATAGCCGCAATGGCCTTAAGACTGACCTGGTTCATGGGCCAGTTCCAGGGGGTGATTAGTGCACACACACCGATGGCTTCATAAATAATGCGGTCATTAGGCGCACTGTCATTGAGGGCGCGTTCAAACTCAAATTTTTCAAGCTCCTCAATTAATCCTGCGGTGTGCTCCGAACCCGACTCCGCTTGAGAGGTCAGGGCCATATCAATGGGCGCTCCCATTTCTAAGCTGATGGCTCGGCCCATTTCTTCATTACGGGCTTGGTAAACGGTCAAAAATTTCTTTAGTAATGCGATGCGTCGTGCTTTAGGAGTTTGACTCCAATCATCAAAAGCAGCTTTAGCCGCAGCCACAGCAGCGTCTGTGTCGGCTTGATTGCCAATTGCTATGGTGCCACACGCCTGTTCCGTGGATGGGTCGATGACCTCCATTTCGCGATCCGATATGGGTGCTACCCATGCCCCGTTGATGTAAAACTTTTTAGTATCGATCATAGCGTATCACTCTAGCAAATCTTGTTAATGGGACCATTTTTCTGACTTTGAGGGCTTATAGTCTTTGAGCCGCTTCAGTAACTCGGTTGGATCATCATGCACCACCAATAGATCTAAATGTTGGGGCTTGATAAAACCCGCTAACACTGCTTGATCAAAAAAGGTGAGCAGGGCGTCATAGTAACCATTAATGTTGAGTAAGCCAATGGGTTTTTGGTGGAACTCCAATTGTGCCCAAGTGAGCACTTCCGTCAATTCTTCGAGTGTACCAAAGCCCCCTGGCAAGGCGATGCAAGCGCCTGATAATTCAAACATCATGGTTTTTCGAGTGTGCATAGAATCTACCACATGTAGCTCAGTCAAGCCCTTATGTGCCACGCGCTCAGCAAAAGATTGAGGGATTACACCAAATACTTTTTGACCCCCTGCTAATACGGCATCTGCCACCTGTCCCATGAGACCCACTTCAGCACCGCCATAAACCAACCCCATAGATGAGCGACTAATCGCCTCTCCTAAAGCCTTTGCAGAGGCCATAAAAACAGGGTCTTTACCTGCGCTAGAACCACAAAAAACACACACATTTTGCATATACATTACCTTTTTTATTTTAAGCTATTCATCGACTCATGCTCACTCAAGTCAACCACTGCTCGAGTGTGAGGGAGTGTGGCATTTATGTGGGACGTCAATGCAGCCCACCCAGTGTGCATAGCCAATAGCACAGAGCCTATTGCACGAGTAACAAGGGATCCACATGAGTTTTTCGCCAAGTTACACCCCAGTGCAAATGGGGTCCTGTGGCTCGGCCTGTTTGCCCTACTTGTCCCATAACTTGGCCTTGCTCAACCACCTGCCCCAAACCCACGTCGATGTTGCTCAAGTGGGCATAAACACTGGTCACACCCAGGCCATGGTCTAACATGATGGTTTTACCCGTATAAAACATCTGCTCGTGCACTAAGGCCACTCTGCCAGTGAGCGGGGCGACAATATTAGTGCCCTTGGCTGCCGCAATATCAACACCATTGTGGGGGTTTTTTGGCACCCCATTCAAAATACGTCGCGAACCAAACACGCCACTAATGCGCCCTGCTACAGGATATATCCAAGCTTGGCCTAACCAGTCAGCTTCAGTGCGACTCTGCCTAACCTCGCCAATTAATTGATTTTCTGAGCGAATGCGTTGTGATGCGTCCGTTTTTGGTGTCACTTTTTTGCTAGGCAAACCATTAATTTTTTGCTCCACGTAGCGGCGTCTTTCGACCTCTTTTTGCACATTCACAGGCACCTGGCTGGAGACGTTGTTGTTTGATTTTGTCTTTAAGGTGACACTAACGGCGGCATTACGCCCAAGACCAAACACATACAAGCCCGCAGCAGACACCTGCAATTGGACATCGCCTAGCCACACCTGAGTGCCCGGTTCAACAGAACCTATAACCAATTCACCTTGTTGATAGTCTGCCGCTAAAACACTGCCACTAAGACCCAGCACCAAAAACATTAAGCCCCTAGCAATAACTGAGAACTTGTGTTTCAGAATTAACAAGCTGCAGTGACAGAAATTTCAACCAACAACTCAGGTCGAGCCATGGCTGCTTGTACACAAGCTCTTGCTGGAGCGTGGCCCGATGGTACCCAAGCGTTCCACACCAAGTTCATGGCGGCAAAATCATCCATCGACTTTAAATAGATCGTAGCTGACAGCATACGGGTCGTATCTGAACCCACGCTGGCCAACAACTCATTCACTTTGGCCAGCATGGTTTGGGTTTGCTCAGTAATGTCGGCGTCAGCGTCAGCAGCAACCTGCCCACATAAATACGCTACGTTATTGTGCACGACGACCTTGCTCATGCGCTCATTGGTTTGGTGACGACCTATATTCATAATCGCGTTCTCAAAAGCCCAATGATAAAACCAAAAACTATATTTAAGCAAATCTAAATCACACTTTTTTGTCGCACGATAGCGAGCCTATTGACCCTATGCTTAGACCATGTCATGGTCTGCCACTTTGCTATTATTAGCGCCTTGGAAAATCACAAATGTCTCATTTATTTAGTCCTTTAACTGTTAAAAGCGTCACCTTACGTAACCGCATAGGCGTGGCACCCATGTGCCAATATCAAGCTATTGATGGTATTGCTCAAGCTTGGCACATGACCCAACTGGGATCTAAAGCTGTGGGAGGCGCTGGCCTTGTGATCACAGAAGCGACTGCCGTTTCACCTGAGGGCCGCATTACACCGTCATGCATGGGCCTCTGGAATGAAATGCAAGTGGCTGCTTTAAGGCCCATTACCGACTTCATTAAAAGCCAAGGCGCCGTGCCTGGGGTTCAGTTGGCCCATGCGGGCCGCAAAGGCAGTTGTGCAGTGCCTTGGCTGGGTGGTCAGCACCTCACAGATACCCAAGGGGGATGGGACATCATGGGGCCTGCAGACCAACCCTTTGATGATGATGGTGTACGTTTATGGAAAGCGCCAAAACACATGCAGCAGGACGACATTGAACAAGTCCAAGATGAATTTGTTGCGGCTACTCAAAGGGCACTAAAAGCAGGCTATGAATTGCTTGAAATCCATTGTGCCCATGGTTATTTGCTGCATAGTTTTTTATCACCTCTGGTCAATACGCGCACTGATTATTATGGGGGTAACCTTAAAAACCGAGCTCGTATGTTGCTTGAAACCACGGCTAAGATGCGCGCAGTTTGGCCTCAAGAACTACCTTTCGTAGTGCGGCTTTCGATGACCGACTGGGTTCAAGGTGGATTAAGTGTTGAAGATAATATTGAAGTGGCCTCATGGCTCAAAGCCCTAGGCGTCGACATGATTGACTGCAGTGCCGGTGGCGCTACACCTGCGGCCCGCAGTGCTATTAATGGGGGCATCGCTCAACAAGTAGGCATGGCTGCAGATTTACGTCAAGCCAGTGGCTTAATGTCTATGGCGGTGGGAGAAATTACCCAAGCTCAACAAGCAGAAGACATTATTGCTCATCAGCAAGCCGATATAGTGCTTTTAGCCAGAGCCATGCTCCACGACCCCTATTGGCCCACCCATGCGGCTAAAGAACTAGGCGTTGAAATGTCTCAGGTCATGCCGCCATTGCACCAGTTATTTATCGGCCGTTAGTGGGACCTGTAAGTAAGCCCGTGTGATTTGATACAAACCCAAAACTTCAATGTGATCTTGACCGAATGCAACCCCACTGTGTTTTCTAGACACTGTCACCATGTCACAGGACAGCGGTCTTCGTTTGGTTTCAAAGCAGCATTGAATGGTTCAAGATCAAAACAGCCAAATCCATCTGTTTGCAGTATTAATCAGCCATCATGAAGCCATTACATCAGGCCTTAACTGAGACTTAAAATTTTTAAGAAGGTTGATATGTCGACCCCTTCGTGTGCACAGGCTTTACATACTGAAGTAAGTTACTCGTGGAAAAAACCCTGTATTGCCTCAGTAATCTGCTGCAGAGCAGCATCATCGATTTGCATGTGCAGAACAATACGAGAATTTTCCCCAATGGCGGTGATAGCAATACCACGCTGTGCCAGATAATTGGCTAAGTCGGGCATTTGTGGCGACTGCAAAAATAGCATATTAGTTTGTACTCGAGCCCGGTCAAAATGCAACCCTTGCAGGCCTTCAAGTGCTGTGGCAAGCTTCTGTGTTCGCTTGTGATCCTGCGCTAACCGGTCCATATTGTGCTGTAAGGCATACCTGCCGGCTGCTGCAATAATACCTGCTTGGCGCATGCCCCCACCGAGCATCTTACGCAGTCTACGTGCTCTTTCAATGACTACACTGGAGCCGACTAACACAGAGCCCAAAGGCACACCTAAGCCTTTAGATAAGCACAAAGATACGGTGTCAATGGACTGCACTAACCGTGCTGGAGGCAAGTTTTGGGCTACTGCAGCATTAATCAATCTAGCGCCATCCATGTGTGTAGCAAGCCCATGTGATTTGGCACAGTCAACCAAAGTATCAATATGATCTTGATCTTGAATACAGCCTCCCACTGTGTTCTCTAGACACAGTAGCCGCGTCATAGGACAGTGGTAATCGTTTGGTTTCACAGCAGCATTAAGTTGTTCTAGGTCAAAACGCCCGAATCCATCCGTTTGCAGTGTGTGCATAGCCACACTGCCTAGCACGGCTACACCAGCCGCTTCATCACAACTAATGTGGTATTTATCACCCACCACAACCTCTTCACCCCGCTGACAATGAGCCAACACACCAGCTAAGTTACTCATAGTGCCACTGGGTAAAAATAGACCTGCTTGTTTGCCTAATAACTCGGCAGTTTCGTGCTCAAGTGCATTAACATTGGGGTCATCACCATACACATCATCGCCCACTTTCGCGTCTGCCATAATCTGACGCATAGCATCGCTGGGTTGCGTAACCGTATCACTGCGCAGATCAATGATCATCGGATTGATGATTGAGCTTCGTGTTTCTGCCGATGGGTAGTGTGTTGCCATAATTTAGACCTGTTTTCCTAATGCTTTTTAGTCACTGACCTGCTGCCCAGCATAAGGTAGCGCTGCCACAATATGCACTCTCGATTCTTCACCTCCATTTAAAGCCGTGTGATAGCCACGCGTATCGGTAAAATAAACCGACCCATCTGCAGGTAAGTGAGTGCAATGGTGGTTGACGACAAATAAAGAGCCGGGGTTACTGATAATGGGAATGTGCAAACGCGGCTCTGGATCTCGGTGCCAAGAATTGCAGTTATACGGATCTTTGCCCAACACTCGCATACGGCCAATGGGAAATCGAGCAATAAGCTGTTCGTAAACTTCGGCTAAATATGTGTCTGCAAATAGTGGATTAAACTCACTATACGCTGACTCATCAACCATAATGTCCCGAGGGACTTCAGCATAGCTGTCATCCACTCTAGTCCAAAATCGACCACAGTTGTCCTCGGGAGTGGGGTGCTCGACACCCGGGCGCCGCGTTAGGGCCATAACATGAAAACCTGAACCTAAATCTTCCAGTTGACCTTGCATGTCACGATAACACTGGCGTAACTTGTCGATATCAAACTTTAATTGCAACTTTTGAATACCTGGGCCAGCCTTGAAACGGGCAACTGACTCCGTGTCAAATTTGTGGTTAAGCCAAGTTTGCATCTGCTTGGCATCAGCTTGAGTGGAGGCAACGCGCGACATAATAACTCCTAAAACTATCTATCAAAGAAGGTGCTAACCTATTTCAATCGGTTCCAGCATAGGTTCAGCCCTTCCTAGCTCTTCTTTGCGCTTAGCCACATAGGCTGCAAGTTCTTCGCGCCGAGACGAATCAAGCGTTGGCGGTTCAAATTCAGCTAAAATTTTCTGCCAAATTTCCGTAGCCCGCATAGTAGCATTTTTAGACCCAGCTTCAACCCAGCTTTCATAATTTTTCCAGTCGCTCAAAAACGGTTGGTAAAAAGCAGTTTGATAGCGTTCGATGGTGTGACTAGAGCCAAAGAAATGCCCACCTGGCCCCACTTCATCCATGGCTTCAATACCGATTTCAATACGGTCAATTTTTAGGGGTTGCAACATTATTGCCATGTGCTGGAGCATTTCACAATCCATAACAATTTTTTCAAACGACGCTACCAAACCACCTTCTAACCAGCCCGCAGCATGATAAATCAAGTTCCCATGTCCCATGACAGAGCCCCACAAAGCCATTTGGGTTTCGTATACGGCCTGACCATCTACTGCGTTAGAGGCATTGCAGGCACTCGTACGATAAGGCAAGTTATATCGACGCGCCATTTGGCCGCTCGCCATGTTGGCTAAACAATTTTCTGGAGTACCAAAGGCTGGAGCGCCAGAACGCATATCAACGTTTGATGTAAAGCCACCATAAACTACTGGAGCACCAGCTTTGGTTAACTGCACCAAGGCAATGCCTAGCAATGCTTCGGCATTTTGTTGTGCTAAAGCGCCAGCCATAGTGGTCGGGGTCATTGCTCCCATCAGGGTGAATGGAGTCACAGTGACTGCCTGCCCCATGAGTGCCATTTGCATGGCACCATAAGCCATACTGTCGTCCAGTTTTCGGGGTGAATTGATATTAATATTAGTCATAGTCGCTGGATTTTGCGCTAGTTCAGGCAGACTCATGCCATTGGCTATTGCGCTCATGGTCACTGCATCTTTAACACGACCCGCGCCAATGCCTTGGGCAAAGAACACTTTATCGGCTAGGGTTAGATTTGCAAACGTGGTGTCTAAATGCCGAGTGTTTGGTGGCAAGTCTGTGGGGGCCACAGCCTGATTGCCAAAAAAATCGATAACATTGAAATACTGGCCAAAGCGGATCATATGTTGATAATCAGCAAAGTTACCAATACGGCGACCGTTGATGCTGTCATGCACGTTGGGAGGACCCGAGGTCAACCCAAAGTGGATTATGTTCGATCCAATCTGCAATGCATTGGCTGGATTGCGTGGGGTTAAAGTAAATTGCGCAGGTGCTCGGCTGACACATTCCATCACCAGTGCTCGATCCATTCGCACCACGCCTTCAGCATCTACATCAGCTCCGGCCCGCTTGAACAAGTCTAAGGCTTGTTGCCCCATAACTTCGATACCCAATTGTTCGAGTATGTCCATAGACGCTGCATGGATGAGTTCAACTTGTTCTGCTTCCAAGGCAAGGATAGGGGCAAAACGATTGCGCTTTACCTGCCGTTCAAGCTGGTGAATAGCGCATGGATTAGGTGTTTCTTGTTTGATTCTGCGACGACGACCAACAGTGCGGCTCATTCAATTCACCTGAGGTCTAATATGAGCCTCTCAGTAATGGATTCATAGAATAGACGATAGCATTCAAATCCTGAGAAAAAGAATACTAAGTCGACAACAAACGGACAATATATTGTATAAATATGAAATTACCAATATCCTTAGCTCATCAAAGGAACCAATATGAAACCAAAATATCCCAACAGCCCGACAATGATTGGGTTTTTCCTTATCCCACAGTTTTCGATGCTCTCCATGTCAGCCGCTGTTGAACCTTTGCGCATTGCGAACCGTTTGAGTAATTCCATTTTGTATGAATGGTCGTTTTACAGTAAACACTGTTTGCCTGTGAGGGCCAGCAATGGGGTAGAGGTTGCTGCCACGCGTGATATGAAAGATACAGACGACTTAGATGCGCTCATTGTTGTTGCCGGTATCGATGTGGAGAACCATAATGACCCAGCGCTTAGCCGATGGCTGAGACGCTTATCACGCAGCTCGACAACATTGGGATCCACGTCAACGGGTAGTTTGTTACTGGCGCGTGCCAAGTTGTTGCAACACAGTCCCTGCACTATACATTGGGAGAATATTGATAGTTTTAAGGAAGAGTTTCCATTGTTAAATGTTACTGGCGAGTTATATGAAATGGATACTCGATTCATGACCTGTTCAGGAGGTTTATCAGGCCTTGATATGATGCTCCAACTCATCACGCAACAGCACGGCCTCAAACTGGCTAAAAATGTGGCAGAGCAGTGCATCCATCCCAGCATCCGAGACGCTCATGCACAGCAGCGTATGGCCACCCAGGCTAGACTCAGCATTCACCACCCAGGTCTAATCAAAGCTGTTGACTTAATGCAGAGCCACACAGAGGACCTCATTTCTCAAGCACAGATTGCGAGCAGATCAAACTTATCTTTGCGTCAAATGGAGCGGCTTTTTAAGCATCACTTTGGCCTGAGACCTGCACAATATTACCTAGATTTAAGACTCACCAAAGCCCAGTTGCTGCTGCTGCAAACAAGCCTTTCTTCGGCTACTATTGCCTCCGCATGTGGCTTTAATTCGACCTCCTATTTAGCCAAGCGCTATCGCATGAAATTCTTAATCTCCCCCCGGCAAGAGCGGATCCAGCAGCAAGCTCAGCAGCACAATGGTGCATGATAGTGCAAAAGCATGGGGGCTTACGCAAACTCAAGTTAGGTCTTTTATTACCATAAAAGTGAGTTATCGTTCCCCCTTAATAATACGACTTAAGAGGGTTAATCTATTGAGGATTTAATGACCCGTGGACAAGACCTCAAATGCCACTTATCGGAAGATTTATTAGGCCCTATGATTCCAGTCTTTTCAGTATTTAATTAGCTACGAATTAAGGCTAATAAGCCAGCCAAGCTGCCCCTCTCCAGTTGCTCAATATAGGCTAACACCTGACGCGACTTTTGGGTGCCCCACACGGGTTCACATAAGTTCATGTACTTGTCATGGAATTGCGTTTTACGCATGGGCTTGTGAGGGTCACCTATGGCTTCATGAGGCTCTGATAGAATTTCTGTACCGTCAGCCATTTGGATACGCACATGGGCCCAACGCTCTGCTGGAAACACCTCATTATAACTTTCGTCTTCAATTAAAGTGATTTTGCCAATCATGTCTTGTACTTCTAGATCATTAAAACCGCTATAAACATCGTCAGCACTAATGACACCTTTGAGAACAGCCATGGCAATCGGAAAACTGATGGCATACTGAGCTTGCTCGGTATTGTTAGGCACATCACTAAATAACCGTACCCCCTCATGAAAGGTCCACACGGTAATGTGCGTTACCTGAGCGGGATGAAAATCAGGCTGCCGACGCAAAGATAAGCACGCCGCAACGGCTGGCTGAGCCCAGCGGCAAACGGGATAAGGTTTAAAATATTGATTAAGAATTTGCCAGTTTTGGCCCAAATCCTGCCAGTAAACCGCTGCAACATCAGCCACAATGGTAATGGCAGGCGCACCAGTAAAACCTTCCGCTGCCAAATATGCCGCCGAGGTTCCCACCATAGCACCCCAACCAGACCCATCCTTTAACATGGTTGGGTGGTCAATATTGCGCATCATCTGGCTGCGTGGACCGTGATATTCAGCAATACCCAAAGCATGCTCGAATGATTCCTCATCAAGCCCCAGAACATGAGCCGTCAACGCGGCACAGTTAATTGCACCCCAGGCCCCTGAAGTGTGATAATCAGTGACTGTGCCATGCAGTGCCATGCCCGCCCGGGTTCCAATTTCATAACCTGCAACAATCAAACTAATGAGTTCACAGCCCGTCACGGGCCGCGACTGAGATTCGAGCACAGCAATGAGGCTGGGCAGCATACTACAACCGACATGCCCCTTGGTATCCCGCTGTCCATCATGACAATCTAACGCATCAATCATGGTTGCACCGACTAAAGCAGCCCCTACAGGACTGATACTCGCACCACCTAGCAGCGGTGGAACAGCAGTGATATTGGTTCCAGCAGCAAAATGGTCTTGTGCATGCCGAGTAATCATAGATGCCGTGGCAGATCGGGCCCCTCCTACCGCAGCACCAAGTAGGTCATAGCAACAAACTTTTGCCTGTTCAATAACTGCTGATGGCAAAGTATCAACGCTAATATCTAATAAAAACTGCCGTATAGAGTGGTGACCTAGCATTAAGTGAGCTCCATTTTAATACGAGTGAACACCGTCCAAGGTAACATTCAAATGATTAAAAATAAGACACTAATTCGACAAGAAAAAAACTTATGAACGCAAACTGTGAATCACTTCGTAACACGCCCCAATGGGATGTTAACGCGTCTTTCCAGCAGGGCTTTTTAGTTTATCGTAGGACCGATGTTAAGCCTGAGGATACGGTACCAAAAATCATATTCATGCTCCACGATCCCTATTGGCCTACTCATAGGGTCAAGGGATTAGGCGTTGAAATATTTCAGGTTATGCCACCGTTGCACCAATTTTTTATTGATCGTTAGCAGCATCTCTGAGTCAGGTTCGTTGACAAGGTTCGTTCGTCAGGTCAATGGATAAAGTTATCAGTAAGCCCTATGAACTGGCCGAGTTAAGCAAGTAGGGCCTCCCTCGCAAGCAATACACAAAGCATCACCAGCAAAAACCTTCACCTCGCAGCCGGCAGCTTCCATTACGGCCTTGGTGGCTGGGAAATCATCAATCATAATACACTGTGAAGGTGCCGTTGGAAGCACATTTAGATTAAGACCACTGCTGGCCATAAATTCATCATCAGGAGCTTCAATTAACTCAATGCCCATCGACTGCATTAACTGAAAAAGGGCTGTAGGTACTAAAGGCGCGTGAATTAAAGCTAACTGTGGGGCCAAGGGTGAGATCACCGACATTAGGTGCAAACAGGCTTCTGCACCCTGCCAAACGGGCAAATCAAACCCTAATACTTGCACCCCATGAGAGTTCAACATCGCATTAAGTTGATCTATTCCCGCTTGGTTAGAGCGAAATCCGCGTCCCACCGCAAGAGTATTGTGGTCCAACCAAATACAATCCCCACCTTCAATCTGCCCTTCACCTTTCACATGCCCTAAAATCGGGATGCCCGCATTGATATAAGCCTGCTCATGCAGAACGGGTTCTGCCTTACGCAAGGGCTTACCCATATTAAGAATAATAGCGCCATGATCACTCACGAGTGAGGGGTCAAAAGTAAACATAGCATCTGATAAACCATCGTTATGGTCTTCGATATCAATAATTTCTGTACCACAGGCGGCCACTAAACTACGGAAAAATTGATATTGTTTTAGCGCTTTAGCCCCATCAAATGTTGGACCGTAGTGCCATTGCTGAGGGTTGGCATTTAACAGGCTCTCGCGTGGCGCCCGCATCAACACACGTTGTAAGGGTAATGACATGGACTGGCAACCGAAGCTGGGCATAGGGTGTTTCCTTGTTGAAACTTTGTAATATTTAACAATGGTGTAATCACTTCACTGACATAATTAACGTGTTATTTAACCAGTAATGCGTTAACGCGATGCTACAAACATGCTGCAATGAAGTAAAGCCTGTCATCATTTAATGGCCCTGTCAGGTTGAGAATTAAATTGTCACAGTGACCAGATAACGCAGCGTCGAATCCCTTTTAAAAGGCGCCAGTTACAAAACGATGGTTTTATGAGGGATTTATACTGGAATCAAAGTCCAATTTTTGTCGATTTAGTTTCTTTTATTTAATCAGGCCCATGCTATCGTCTGTGGTGAGAATCCGTGTATAGTGGGCTCTAACAACTGGAGCAAACCTTGTTTCGCTGCCTAGTTGATTAAAAACTATGAAAAATAAAAAAAGGAAGACTTCAACATGAAACTTTTGAAACCCTTACTAGGTACCCTTCTAATAGCTGGCTTACTTTCAGTTAATAGCGCAAATGCAGGTGCTGTACTTGATAAAATTATGTCTAGCAAAACGATCAAAATAGCTACTGACGCCAACTGGCCACCACAATCGTTTATCAATGATGATAATAAAATGGACGGGTTTGACGTTGATGTGGCTCGGGAAATTGCCAAACGTCTTGGGGCCGAGGTTGAGTTCATAACACCTAACTGGGATGTCATTACTGCGGGTAATTGGTATGGCCGTTGGGATATGCATGTAGGATCGATGACACCCACGAAACAACGCGCCAAAGTTTTATCTTTCCCTGCGGTTTACTACTACACACCGGCCTCGGTGGCAGTGCATAAGAGCTCCAAAGTTTCTCAAGTTTCTGCCCTAAGTGGCATGAAAATAGGCACTGGCACTGGCACTACCTTTGAGCTGTATTTAAATCACGATTTAGTCATTGATGCTGAAGGTGCGCCTGCGTTTAGTTATGAAATAGATAATCCTGTCGTCAAATCATACGAAACCTCAGTGGTTGCTCTTGATGATCTGCGTCTTGGTAATGGCGTTCGACTTGATGGCGTCGTCAGTAGTTTGCCAACGATTTTAGAAGCTATTAATAATGGCTATCCACTTAAAGTGGTTGGAACACCCGTATTTTACGAGCCATTGGCGGTAACGGTTGACCTAGGTGATAATGAACTTAACGCAAAAGTTGCTAGCATCGTTGCAGCAATGCGAACGGACGGTACATTAACGACCATATCGAAAAAGTGGTATGGCGTAGACTACGCAACAGTTAAATAAACGACAAACCAACTTATTTGGATTGCCTCTTACACTCGAGCATTCAAGTCATGCTCGGGTGTATTGAAGATGGTCTAGATCGCCTCTCAATATTAGTCATTCAAACTATTTAAAGGTAGGAGCTAATTTTGATTCAGGACACAGTCACTGAAGACATAATAATGAGAAAACCTAAATTCATAGCTTTTCTTTTTACTACCATTTTTATTTGCTTTTTTATTTTCGACCCATCTCAATCTATCGTGGGGCACCTGCTTGAACCCGCCCTCGGTGATCCTGAAAAAAGTGGTTTTTATGGTCGCTGTGTCACTGCCTCTATGTCGGCAGTTCTTCTCGTTTTAAATCTACTAGCAATAAGCTGGATACCTAATTTTCGCCTTCAAGTCATCACTGTTTGGCTCCAACTATTGATTCTTTTTCTATCCTTTTTTTATAGCTTTGACCTGAGTTTTGAATTCATTCGAAGTAAGATTTGGTTTATGGTCACACAGGGTATTTTCACCACCTTATATGTTTCGGCTATCTCCATAGTCATCGCTTCCTTTATTGCAATTATAGGAGCCGTTGCAAAAATGTCATCCAACGGCTTTGCTTATGCCATTGCCAGTTTTTACACTTCATTTTTTCGAGGGTTACCCTTATTGATGCAGGTCTACCTTATTTATTTGGGCTTCCCTCAAATTGGCTATGTCATTGATGCTGTGCCAGCCGGCATTATTGCCTTGTCTCTTTGTTATGGGGCTTATATGACTGAAATTTTTCGCGCAGGTATTATGAGTATTGATCATGGCCAGTGGGAGGGATCACGTGCGCTGGGTTTCAAATTTGGTCTGATTATGCGTAAGATAATTTTGCCCCAGTCTATACCTTTAATTATTCCACCCACTGGAAACCAATTTATTGCAATGCTCAAAGACAGTTCACTGGTATCCGTCATTGGTGTTTGGGAACTGATGTTTCTCGCCCGCACCTTGGGCAATAAAACCTTTAACCACATGGAAATGCTCATCACGGCGGCCATGCTTTACTGGATGATGACCATGGTATTAGAGCTTATTCAGTCACGTATCGAACGTAAATACAAAAAACAACAATCGAGATAAGTAATGTCTGAAACAAAGCACAATACCAAAGGTCCCATTATTTCCATTAGACAAATGAATAAATACTATGGCGACTTTCATGCCCTCACTGACATTAACTTGGAGATTAGTATTGGTGAGCGTATGGTTATTTGTGGCCCTTCTGGGTCTGGCAAATCAACCCTCATAAGATGTTTAAATCGACTTGAGGCGCATCAGTCAGGTTCGGTCAACGTAAATGGGGTTGAATTACATCAACGGATGAAAGACATCGATAAAGTTCGCTCTGAAGTGGGCATGGTGTTTCAACATTTTAATTTGTTCCCGCACATGACTGTTTTAGAAAATTGCACTGCAGGTCCTATGTGGGTTAATAAAGTGCCACCTGAGGATGCCCACAATATAGCCATGAAGTATTTAGAACGGGTTAATATTCCAGAACAAGCGGACAAATATCCAGCCCAATTATCAGGTGGGCAGCAGCAGCGCGTGGCGATCGCCCGCAGTTTGTGCATGCACCCAAAAGTTATGCTGTTTGACGAACCAACCTCAGCACTCGATCCTGAAATGGTATCTGAAGTACTCGACACCATGACCGACCTCGCCCAAAGTGGCATGACAATGATCGTTGTTACCCATGAAATGGGATTCGCTAAGAAAGTGGCTGATCGGGTGGTGTTTATGGATGAAGGCAGAATTGTCGAGTCAAATGAGCCCATAGCGTTCTTCGAAAATCCACAATCAGATCGCACCAAGAAATTCCTCAGTCAGGTACTGGTGCACTAGCCAGAGCTAAGGTTCGATCTAACCACTGATTTAAAATAGTTTGCCACAGTTCAGCGCTTTGGTGTTTTCCGTTAAGGCTCCAATCCAGCCACAGGCCGTCTACTAATGCACTGTACTCAATGGCTAATACGCGCAGATCACCTGCACAGTTAGGCAAAGACTGCGCAAGCACTTCGATAAGATAAGACTGCAGTCTTTCATTAATGCGGTCATGAGTGGCTCTCATCATTTTAGAATCGATGGTTTTAGACCAAAACACGACCCAGGCTCGCAACTGATCTGGGTGCATAATATCTTCCTCAAAGGCACAGGATACCAGGGTTTTTATGGGTGCGTCTTGGTTCTGCGCATCCGCTTGTATACGTGCCCTTAAGGTTTCATGGTGGCGCCGAGAACTTTCCTCGTAGGCGGCGGCCACTAGCTGCTCTTGGCTAGAAAAGTGATGATTAAGCAGCCCCACTGAAACCTGAGCTTGAGCACAAATTTTGCGCGATGATAAACCCCTTGCACCCTCACGCATTAAGCAGATAAGGGTAGCTTCAATCAGCTGACTGCGCCTTTCAGGGGGAGATAAACGATCTGATTTCTTCTTCACGGTAGTTCCAAAACAGGCCAAGGGGATAAGCTTAATTGTCGGCTTTATTTGACTATTGAGCAAGTGCTCAATAGTATTGGACGATCGTTCAACAATAGCGCTCACACGGTCAAGGTGACTATGCAATTTTCTCAATTAACGAATCGGATCAACGGTGAAGGTGCGGCTGCGTGGGACCTCCATGAAATGGCTATAAAAGATGCCATGGCCGGCAAAGATGTCATTGTATTAAGTGTGGGTGATCCAGATTTTGCTACCCCAGCAGCCATCACCCAAGCGGCTATTGCCGCCCTAAAGGCAGGCGACACTCACTACCAACAAGTGGCAGGGCGACGTGAGGTTAGGCAAGTTATTGCGCAGCAGTTCCAATCAAGTCACATACCAAACCGCATGCCAACCATCAATGCAGACAACGTCATGCTTTTTGCTGGCGCTCAAAATGCGTTATTTGCTGCTGGCTTATGTTTATTAGATGCGGGTGACGAAATATTGGCCCTAGACCCAATGTATGTCACCTATGAAGCCACTTTAGGTGCATCGGGCGCAAACTTAATACCCGTAGCGATGCCTGCAGATAGTGGTTTTCGATTTGATGCCAAGGCGACCCTTAACGCCATTACACCAAAAACTAAAGCCATACTCGTGACCAACCCTAACAACCCCACTGGAGTGATGATGTCTGATAGTGAGATTGATTCAATTTGTGATCTTGCCATACGACATGATCTTTGGGTGATTGCGGATGAAGTATATGATCAATTAATCTTTGAAGGGGAGCATATTAGCATCGCCCACCGGCCTGGTATGTTTGAGCGCACTGTGACTCTAAACAGCCTATCAAAAACCTATGCTATGACAGGCTGGCGGGTGGGTTGGGCAATTGGTCCAACGGCACTGGTTGACCATTTTTCTAATTTGGGCCTTTGTATGTTGTATGGTTTAGCTGGATTTACCCAAGCCGCAGCCTACACGGCGTTAAAAGAATCACAGGCCGAAAGTGAACACATTAGAGTGACCTTTAAACAACGTCGCGATTTGGTTTATGAGGCACTGAAGAACATTAAAGCCACCCCCATTCTTAAACCAAGCGCAGGCATGTTTATTATGATGGACGTGCGTGCCTTGGGCATGAGCGGTCTTGAGTTTGCCAACGCCCTTTATGAAGCCACGGGGGTGGCGGTGCTCGATGCCGGTGCTTTTGGTAAAACCTCATACGGTTGGGTGCGCATTTCATTTACCGTTGATAACGCCGTGTTATTAGAAGCCTGCAAGCGCATTCGAGGTTTTATTGATCAATGTCAGCAGGACAACCCATGAGCCACGCACCAACCATAACCAAAGGCCAACAAATCATTGAGTTGCTGGAAGCTTATGGTGTCGATACTGTATTTGGTATCCCTGGCGTGCACACCTTGGAGTTATACCGCGGTTTAGCCGCCTCCAATATTCAGCACATTACGCCCCGCCATGAGCAAGGTGCAGGCTTTATGGCCGATGGCTACGCTCGAGTTACAGCAAAACCAGGGGTGTGTTTTGTTATTACTGGGCCAGGCCTCACCAACATTGCAACGGCCATGGGCCAAGCCCTAGGGGATAGCATCCCCATGTTAGTTATATCAACTGTGAATGGTGAGAGTACAAAAGAACAAGGCTGTTTGCACGCCATGCCCAGACAAGCTGACATTATTAGACCCTTGACCGTTGCTAGTTTTCAGCTCAATGCAAACGACAGCGTCACACAAACCATTACCCAAGTTTTTGCCACACTAGATGCTCGTAATGGCACCCCCCTTGGCCCTGTGCACTTGCAGATACCCCTAGACGTTATTGGGCAATTAGCCAATGATGAAACCGTGCAAATGATTCAACAGCCGATTGAGCATCAGCAACAACAGACACCAAAAGGTGCTAACACACTCAACCACATACAAAACGCAGCCCATGTCATTAATCAGCACAACCCCATCGTTATCCTTGCTGGGGGTGGCGCAGTTAATGCCCAAGATCAAGTAAAGCAGTTGGCTCTGGCCCTTGATGCTCCCGTGGTCACTACCATTAATGGACGTGGTCTAATGGCTAACCACGCCTTGTCAGTGCCCGCCAGTCCCAGCTTAGAGGCGACTCGTAGCCTACTAGCACAGGCTCATTGTGTGATCGCCCTAGGCACTGAAATGGGACAAACTGATTACGATATGTATGTAAATGGCAACTTACCACCATTAAAAAACCTCATTCGTATCGATATTAGCCCTAGCGCCATACAAGCACCCCAGCAGCTTGGTATTCATTGTGACGTGTCCCAAGCGTTAACTCACCTACTACCATTGCTAACGCATAAGCTACCTTCTGTGAGCTCAGGTGAAGCCCGCGCGGCCATGACTAGGCAGACAGCCTTTACCCAACTGCCTAGATCTTATCAACAACATCACCGTTTTTTAACCACCTTAATACAAACGCTTCCTGAAGCGATCATTGTGGGTGATTCCACCCAACCCGTTTATGCTGGCAATTGTTATTTTGAAGCACCTGCGGCTAAAACTTGGTTCAACTCTGCAACCGGATTTGGCACCCTAGGCTATGCGGTGCCTGCCGCCATAGGGGCCGCTTTAGGACGCAGGCTACAGCAGAATAATGAGCCCATCATTGCCTTAACGGGTGACGGTGGCCTGCAATTTTGTTTAGCTGAGTTAGCCACGGCCAAGGATTGGGTGTTGCCCATTATATTTATTGTTTGGAACAACCAAGGGTATGGTGAAATTGAGTCTTCCATGTTAAATGTGGGTATCACTCCCGTGGGTGTCAGCCCTAAACCACCCAAAATAGATGCCCTGGCAAAAGCCTATAACATTCGCTATACCTACCTAACCTCATTCGAGGCTCTGACTAGCGAGTTACAAAAAGCGGCTAAGGGTCAATCTCCTGCGCTGTTGGAAATTAACGAGGCCTTAATCATGCCTCAAATTGAATCCATCACACCACTTTAAGCATTAGGGTCTATATTAAGGTCAGTATGAAAACTTATTTATATTTCTATTGATAGTGCATAATATAGCTCATGACTACTTCCACCTTGTTTGATCTCTTTACCCAACATAATGCCGTGTGGCTAATCACTGCGAGTGTGTTCAGTTTGCTGGTGGGCAGTTTTCTTAATGTGCTCATTCTGCGCTTGCCCAAGGCCATGCAGGCAGAGTGGGAGCAAGAATGCCAAGCATTGCTGCAGCCCTCCAAACAAGAGCATGAGCCTTTAGCGCCCGCTTTGGCAGCTATTGCCTGGCCAGCGTCACACTGCCCAAGTTGCCTTACTCCATTAAAAGCTTGGCATAACATACCGGTTATTTCCTATGTTTTATTGCGTGGCAAGTGTGCTTTTTGTGGCATAAAGATAAGCTCTCAGTATCCACTGGTTGAATTGTTAACCGCTGTCTTAGGTTTGCTAGTGGCTTGGGTGTTAGGGCCCCATGTAAGCACTTTGATGGCCCTAATTTTGGTGTACATGTTAGTGGCCCTCGCAGTGATTGATTTAGATCATAAACTATTGCCAGATCAACTGACCTTACCCTTAATGTGGTTGGGTTTAATTGTCAACGCGATGGGCATCATCACCAGTCTAGAAGATGCTTTTTGGGGGGCCGTTGCAGGTTATCTATGCTTGTGGCTAATTTATTGGGGCTTTCGTTTAGCCACAGGGCGCCATGGCATGGGTTATGGTGATTTTAAACTACTGGCAGCCCTGGGTGCTTGGCTTGGCTGGCAGGCACTACCCTTGATTGTGCTCGTGTCTGCTGTGGCCGGCATAGTGGTGGCTTTAGTGCTGCGCCTTAGATCTACTCCCACAGACCCACAAATGCCCTTTGGTCCCTTTTTGTCTGCTGGGGGGTTAGTTTACTTACTCTGGGGCGAGCCATTATGGCGCTTATTTCAGCTTTAGTTTGGGTTTAATGCGCGCTTCGTTAAGGCCTAGTAAAGGCTTAGTGAAGGCTTAGTAAAAGTACAAGCGATTGTCTAAATCTGGGTATAGATGCGCCACTTGTTTGGCATAGCCGTTATACAGTAACGTGGGTTTGCGCCCTAACCCACCAATCACTCTTTCCGTGGCTTGGCTCCAACGGGGGTGATCAAAGCGTGGATTCACATTAGCGTAAAAGCCATATTCACGCGGATTCTGTAACCACCAAGTGGTTTTGGGCATAGTTTCCACTAATTCAATTTTAATAATAGATTTGGCATATTTAAAGCCATATTTCCAGGGCACCACCAAACGGATAGGCGCTCCATTTTGTTGCTCTAACGGTTGATCATAAATACCAGTCGCCAGTAAAGTGAGCGGATGCATGGCTTCGTTTATGGTTAAACTTTCCACATAGGGCCCACCTGCCCAATCTGCATTGGGCATTTGTTGGGCATCATTAATAGTGGTAAAGCGCACAAACTTAGCTTTGCTATTGGGTGCAGCTCTTTTGATCACGTCTGCCAACTTAATGCCATTCCAAGGAATCACCATAGACCAAGCTTCAACACATCTAAATCGATAAAGGTGGTTTTCTATGGCGTGTTCACCTTTAATATCAGCGATGTCATAAACACCCGGTTTGTCTGCGCCCTCACCACCCACTTCAAGGCTCCATGGGGAGGTAATTAAGGTTTTTTCTGCTTGAGCGGGGTCTTCTTTACCAAAACCGAATTCATAATAATTATTATAGCCTGTCACTGTATCGTAGGCCGTGGGGGTTAGGGGCAGATCTTGGCTATCAGGTAATGCGGCTAATGGCTCAAACATTTGATTGGTCGATTCTTGTTCTTGAGTCAGTAAGCTATAGGCACTGTCTAAGAGTGGCAAAGCCAGCACCCCTACTCCAGCTGCCACCAATGTGCGTCGGCGTTTATATACTTTTTCTGGGGTTATTTCAGATGACTTAACGGACATGATGGTATCTCCAAACCAATACTAAAAATAACACTAAACCCATCAGCAAGGGCTCTAGGGTGGCCGTTTTTTGGGCCATAAAATGATGCGCAATAACAGCAGGAATGGCCACATAGGTCAGGGTGTGAAGTAACTGCCACTTACGGTACCCCAAGTATTTAATCGCCTTATGGGTCGAGGTAAGGGCCAATGGCAAAAGCAAAAAAAACGCTAAAATTCCCAATAAAATGAACAGGTTACCTGCTATTTCGTCGAGCATCAATGACCAATCATAATAAAACTCTAACATGATCCAAATGAGCACATGCAAGGCTGCATAGATAAACCCCCACACGCCAATATTACGGCGCATGGCTAAATGACGTTTAACCCATTTCCAGCGTTGGCTAAGGGGGGTAAATAGCAAACTAATGAGTAATAAATAAGCCCCATAACGGCCAGTGAAATCGCGTAAATCTGACACTAAATCTGGCCCCATCAGGGCGTCATAAACACCCCATATTAACGCCAGACACAAACCTAAATTGAGTAGGTGTTTACGAGTTGCTATAGGTAAGTTAAATAAAGCCAAAACGACTCCCTGTATTCTGCTACTAAGTTTTAGCTTAGTTAGGAATTTAAAAATTATCCAGTCACTATAGCAGACTGCTATACTTCGGCAAGCGATGGCGAAGCATACGGACTGGTTCAGCAAAGGCGCTGTGCAAAGGGCATTTTTTTATGATTATTTGGCGAGTTTAATCATCCCATGAATTTTTTCAGCACCAAAACACCCTTCTGGCACCAACTAAGTCTAATGTTATGCTTATTAACCAGTGCCCCTGCCACGGCTGAGAAAATCCCCAATTACAATTTAGCTAGTCCCATACAGTTCGCATCGATATCACGTTTGCAATGGGCTGATAGCAGCCACTCTGCGACGCCCACCCAAGCTAAAGTTAAGCTATCAGACAGCAAAATCATGACTGGTCACTTTATGGTGCCTCTGGAAAAAGCCTCACACTGGTTCGCTTTTACCCTCACTAACACCACTGATGAAGCCCTCACCCCAAGCATATTCATTGACAAAGCTTATGCTCACCAAGTGAACCTCCATTACCAGCAGCAAGGCCAATGGATCAGCAGGTTCAGTGGCACTGACGTTGCTATACATCAACGCCAAGTGAACACCCTTATACCCGTGTTTAATGTCGCCTTAGAAGCTAGCCAGAGCCAAACTTTCTACCTTGAAATGCACAGTAAAATAAAACTTTTGCCGTTCAACATTAGCCTTGGTGAAGCAAAAGACAGCACTAGTGTGGGTGACGTTCACTTTACCTTGGTCAATATTTTTATTGGCGCTGGTTTGCTCATTTCCTTAATTAATGTACTCATGTACTTGTCTTTCAAGCAACGGGTTTACATTTACTACAGTGCCTATATCCTCAGTTTTATTGGCGCCACCTTTGTAATTAATTCCTTTGACCAATTTTTTAATTGGCCTATAAAAGACCGTAGTTTTTTGTTTTTGACCTATCACAGTATGATTATTTTCATCTCTTTGTTTATTAGTGAGGTGCTTAATACCAAGCTGGAGATGCCTAAGATCGACCTTATCTTAAGGGTATGCCGCTGGTTAGCGGTTATTATGGCCTTAGCCACATTATTTGATGGCAATTATTTCTCCTACACCATTGTGGCCTTTGTCCCTGTGTCAGCTTTCTTTCTGGGCATCCTAATTTATGCGAGCGTTGCTGGCAAAGCGAATGCTAACTTACTCGCCATCGGTATTGCCACATTCCTCAGTGGAATTATCTGCGTGCAATTGGTTAATCTTGGCTTGATTGCTTCCAACGTGTTGACTGAACATGGGGCACTTATTGGCGCCTTGGCAGAAATGGTGATGTTTTCTTTGGCCTTATTTAGAAGAATGATCAACCTTAATACTGAGATCAGTGAGGCTAATGCTAAGTGGGTAAAAATGGCCCAAGATGCCCAAGCCTTGCTTGAAAAGACCGTCACCCAGCGCACCCTAGAGTTGCATGAGGCCAAAGTGCAAGCCGAGCAGGCCAATGAAGCTCGAGGCCATTTTTTAACCACCATTAGTCATGAAGTACGCACACCCTTAAATGGTATTTTGGGTATGATTGAAGTGCTGCAAAAGTCTGTCTTGCCCAGCACCGCTCAAGCCCACCTGGCCACACTTGATGGCGCCAGCCAACAGTTAACCAGTTTAGTGAATAATGTTTTAGACTTTTCTAAAATTGACCAAGGCATGCTGCAATTAAATATCACCCAATTTGACCTGCCTGCGCTCATTGAACAGGTTAAGAAAAGCTTTGAGCATCAGGCCTTAACTCAGTCTATCGACTTGAGCGTGAGTTTTGGTAGCAACGTCGCCCAATATTGGCAAGGTGATGAAAATCGGCTTCGACAAATTTTATTGAACCTGATGAGCAATGCGATCAAATTCACCCGCCAAGGCCGTGTGGATTTAGAAGTCACCATGGATCTCACAGCGGCAAACACTGCCCCTCTAAACAACACTAAAAAACTGTTATTTAGGGTCACAGACACGGGCATAGGCATAACGACTAAGGAGCTAAACTCTGTGTTTGATGCCTATCATCAAGTGAGCCAGCGCCAACAAAAACATAGCCCAGGCACCGGCTTAGGCTTAGCCATTTCACAACAGCTAGCCCATGCCATGGGCGGCCACATTAGCGTTACTTCTGAGTTGCATCAAGGATCCCAGTTTGATTTAAACGTCATCTTAGAACAGTCTAAGGTGCCTCAAGAACCCACTCAATTCAATACACAAAACCCGATCGAGTTCCCTCAACTTAGCTTAAATCGCATACTTATTGTGGATGATTCAGACATTAACCTTAAAGTTGCGCAGGCCTACTTGCAAACAACACAAGCCCATCTCACCCTTTGTAATAATGGCCAGCAAGCCCTCAAAGAATTTCAGGCTCAGCCAGTGGATATGGTACTCATCGATTTACAAATGCCAGAATTAGATGGCCTTGAGGTCTGCCGGCAAATGCGACTTATAGAACAAAGTTTGCAGCGGCCCAAGTGTGGCATTATTTTGCACACGGCAGATTCTCGTCCTGAAATCATCGTGACGGCAACCAAAGCTGGAGTAGATTACTGCTTATTCAAACCCTACACCCAAACTCAACTGCTGCAGGCTATGGGGCTTTCATTGGCGATTAACAGACCTGATTCAGGTTCAGGGTCAGGGGCAGAGTCAGCTTCAGAAACAGAATCAGGGTTAATATTGGATTCTGAGTCAGAGCCTAACACGCCCATTAGGTTAGCAAATGACCCCAGTTTAGAGGCGTTAAAAGGGGCGTTCTTTCAACAAACAACCACTCACTTACAACAATGTGTGCACCATCTAGAAACTCATGCAATGAGCGATATTTCCACGCTGTTGCACCAGTTAATCGGCAGTACCAGCTTGTTTGGCGCCCATGAACTGCATGCCACACTCACCCAAATGAATGTAATCGTGAACTCTTTAGAAGAGTCAATCGCTTTGGAAGCTGAAGATTCTTTAAAAGTTGAAGACTCTTTAAAAGTTGAAGACTCTTTAGAAGTTGAAGACTCTTTAGAAGTTGAAGACTCTTTAGAAGTTGAAGACTCTTTAGAAGTTGAAGACTCTGGGGAAGATACAGACTCTTTGGAAAATCAAGAGAAATGGGCAGAGCACCACACTAAAACCACGAATAACAGGGAGTTAGAGCGGCTAATATTATTGGCGCAGCAGCAACTCAAGGCCTATGAAAGCCATGGCTAAGATACAGCTAATATCTTTTAGTCGTGGGTCAAACCCAATTCCACAGCAATATGTGAAAGTGCACCGGGGCTGGGTTTATTGAGTTTAGCCAACACTTGGGCTCGGTGCTTTTCGGCGGTGCGCACGCTAATGCCTAAACACTGAGCAATGGCTTTGTTGTGTTCACCTTGGGCTAATAATTTAAGCACCTGACGTTGGCGACGGGTTAAGCCATAGTCTAAGGCTGCTGGCAGCAGTTCTGCGGGGCTCACATTACTTACAAAAGGGTTTT
>Ga0206130_10001371_pt1 | contig 35776 bp, 25 predicted proteins | sample Helgoland_Spring_9_FD_148637 | JGI IMG/M metagenome (GOLD analysis project Ga0206130, IMG submission 148637) | Pelagic subsurface seawater microbial communities from Kabeltonne, Helgoland, North Sea - Helgoland_Spring_Bloom_20160512_1 | ecosystem: Environmental > Aquatic > Marine > Epipelagic ...
GACCTGACCACCACCTTTATTGAAAGCGGTTTTGACGTTCGCCACCGTGCGGGTGGTGTTGTCTGTAGCGCATTCAACCCATAAGAGTGAGCCGTGCGGACCTTTACCCTCATAACTCACCTCATCGTAATTAGCCGCATCAGCAGCTGTTGCCCGCTTGATGGCTTTTTCGATGTTATCCTTGGGCATGTTCTGAGCCTTGGCATTGTTGACCGCTGTCTTCAGTGCCGTATTGGAGTTGGGATCCGAACCACCAGCTTTGGCTGCCATGGTAATAATCTTCCCTAACTTAGGATACAATCTGGACATCTCTCCCCAGCGTTTTTCTTTGCCTGCGCGTCGCGCTTCAAAAGCTCTTCCCATGATGATTAAGTGTTGTAGTTAATAATGTTGATATGCGGTATCTGAGGACCAAGCTAAATGAATTTACAGACGGCTCAAGCTTTCTTCACGGCTGGCAAAAAATCACTCTCACGGCATCTAATCGTAGGCGCGACTTACCAATCGCTGCACTCAAGGTGTCATGCTGGCTGCGCAGAGCTGCAATCTCATCCTCACTGACATGGTCATTGATTTCACCGAGGGCAACCAAGCGATCAATTTCAGCACCCAGTTTGCTACTGCATTCTGCGGACGCTTTTGCTACCACTGAGATGATCTGCTCGGCTGCAATGTTCTGACACATCTCCAACATAGCGGGCAACATCACACGGCGGAATTTTTCCTGCCCAAGGAGTTGATGTAAATTGCCAACGCGGAGATGATCTGCGCTTAAAGGTTTTTCATGGCTGCGGTTATTGCTTTGGTGGTCTACCTGCACTCGAATGGGTGTCGCAGGTAAAAATCGGTCACTGTGCAAAGATGCCGGAGCCACGCATTCCACCACAAAATAGGTCTCAAGCAGAATTCCTTTCTCGGGAGCTCCTTCCCAGACGCCGAATGATGCGTTGCCAGCCTCTGAGGTGAGCAGCAGCTCAAGTGCGGTGCGCGCCACAGGGTGATCCCAACTCATAAAGGTGGCATCCTCTCGTGAAAGTGCCCGTGTTCGGTCAAAGGTCACATTAAGCCCATCATCTGGAAGTGCCGGAAAAGAGTCTGTGATCAAATGACCGGGAAGCAGCAGATAAGAACGATCTGTCAGCTCATCGATATGAAGACCAAAATGATCCCACAATCGCACTAAGAAAGCCTCTGATGACCTATCGGCATCCATGGCATTCATTTCATCAATGAGATCAGCCACCAGCTCTGGCCTGCTTGAGTTCAGCTCCAGAAGCCGGTCATAGCCGCGTTTTAATCGTTCAGAAACCCGTGCACGGCAATCCTTGGAAGCATCAATCAATGCCTGCAATGCCTGTTCATCCATGCCCTCATGGGCTGGTTTCCCACCGAGCTCGCGTACGATTTCGCTCGAACCATGCAAGCTGTGCTCAAAGGCCCCCAGACCCTCGTGATACCAACGGGCCAAAACCTCACCGTGTGCCCCCTTCACATAGGGCACGTGAATATTAATCGTCTGTTCCTGGCCAATCCTATCTAGGCGACCGATACGCTGTTCCAAAAGCTCTGGATCGTCAGGCAAATCAAATAACACCAGATGATGTGCAAATTGGAAGTTGCGGCCCTCACTGCCTATTTCGGAGCAAACCAGAAGGCGGGCTCCCTCTTCCTCAGAAAAGTATGCGGCAGAGCGATCACGCTGCAACAAGGTCATGCCTTCGTGGAAAAAACCACAATTGATATTGATGATGCTTTGAAGCTTCTCGAGAATTTCTTCAGCGAGTTCCCGGGTCCGGCAAATCAGCAACACCTTCGCCTCACCCAGTTCTTGGAGTAGCTTTACCAGCCAGCTCATTTTATCCGCCTCATTATCCAATGGCACCAGTGAGGCTTTTCTATCTGGGAAACCCGTCAAGGCCTGCCGTGTATTGCGAAGCATGACCCGCCCCGTGCCAAAGGTATCGAGCAGCTCACGGATCAACAACTCACGTGCGGACTCGTCACCACTATCCAGGGCAAGGCAATGACCATGGATGCGCTCAGATTGTGAGGCAAATAAAGCACGGTCCTCTGAGCTTAGAGTAGAACCTTCCACCAACCTGCCTACTGCATCCGCTACTTCTTCGTAGTGATTTGCCTCCTGCTGAAAGGTCTCAATATCCACATAGCGCTCTGGATCGAGTAAACGTAAGCGGGCAAAATGGCCATCTGGACCAAGCTGGCGCGGTGTCGCCGTGAGCAGTAACAAACCCTCAGTTTGCCGCGCTAGTGATTCCACCACTTGATAGGCTACGCTGGGAGCATCTGTATTCCACTCCAAGTGATGCGCCTCATCGACAATAAGCATATCCCAACCGGCTGCCACAGCCTGATGGGCGCGTTGAGCGTCACTGGCCAAAAAATCAACACTGCACAAAACAAGCTGACTGTCTAAAAAAGGATTCTCTTCACCCTCGCCACCCTGTTCGATGGCCACACACCTCGACTCATCAAATAGACTGAACAGCATATTAAACCGTCTCAGCAGTTCCACAAACCACTGATGCAGCAGAGGCTCAGGCACTAAGATCAGCACACGATCAGCTCGGCCGGTCAAATGCAACCGATGCATAATCAGACAGGCCTCGATCGTCTTACCAAGGCCAACCTCATCCGCTAATAAGACACGCGGAGCAAGCCGTGATGTCACCTCATCTGCGATATAAAGCTGATGAGGGATTAAATCCATTCGGGCACCTGCAAAACCACGCGCTGGCGACTTCATCACCTCGCATTGACGCTGCAAAGCCTCAACCCTTAGATCATAGGTGTGCAGAGCATCCACATGGCCTCCAAGCAAACGGTCCTCGGGTTTATTAAAGCTCATCGTGTCAGATAAGCCTGACTCCTCAACCTGACGATCTCCGCAGACATAGACTAATAAACCATCACGTTCCAGCACCTCATCGACTTCGATCACATCACCCTCGTGCGTCTCGAGTATCTCCCCCACCTTCAGTGCCACCCTGCGAAGCGGCGCACTATCCAAAGCATATTGCCGGCGCTCATTGGCAGCTGGAAACATCACCTCAACACGCTTGAACTCGACCTTAAGCATGATCCCGACACCTAATTCAGGTTCGGTTTCACTAATCCATCTTTGGCCAGGTTTTATTTGAGAGCGCAGAGACATCGGTCGAGGCGGCGCAGACTACATCTCCATGCCGATCCTGCAAGCCATTCATGCAACTCAAAAAGCATGACAAGTGGCCATCCATCAGTATAGTCCCGCGCATGTCCGATTCCATCGTCAGCGCCAGCGAGCTGTGCGTCAGCTATAGCTCACACACCGTACTCGATGGCGCCACTCTCGCCATCCAAAAAGGTGACCGCATCGGCCTAGTCGGTAGGAATGGCTGCGGCAAATCCACCTTCTTGAAGATTCTTGCAAGAGAAGCCGTTGGCGACACAGGCGAGGTCACGTATAAACGCGGTTTAGTTACCGGATACCTGCCCCAAAATTTTGAGCTCAACGACGAGACCAACGTTCATGAAAATGTATTAGCTGGTGCTCAATACACGCTGGACTTGATCAAAGAATACGAAAGCATTCCTGCTGACAGCCTCCGTAGTGCTGAGGTCTTGGACGAAATCACCCACCTTGAAGGATGGGATCTTGAACACCGCGCAAACACCTTACTCTCACACCTACACGCGCCTGATGCCGAGCGCATTGTCGGTTCTTTGTCTGGTGGCGAAAAACGACGCGTATCGCTTTGCCGAGCATTGCTTGCTAAACCCGACTTTCTCATTCTTGACGAGCCGACCAACCACCTCGATACCGAATCAATTGAGTGGCTTGAAACCTTCCTAGCACGCTACAATGGCACCTGCCTCTTTGTTACGCACGATCGCTACTTCTTAGATCGCATTGCTACCCGTATTGTTGAAATTAGACGTGGAAAATGTGATAGCTACCAGGGTAACTATACCGATTATTTGCTATCACGCGCAGAACGAGATATGGCAGAAGCTCGCAATGAGCACAAACGTCAACGCTTCTTGAGCCGTGAACTCGAATGGGTTCGCCGTGGTCCAAAAGCCAGAACTACCAAGGCGAAAGATCGTATGGATCGCTATTTTGAGGTAGCCGACCAGAAAGCCCCCGAACAGGAACTGGATGTCGACCTTGTCATCCCCGTGCCCCCGAAGTTGGGCAACAAAATCATCGAAGTTGAAAACATTGGCATGTCCTTTGATGACGGGCCGTGGTTATTTTCCGATGTCAGCTTAAAAATCGAAGGTGGCCAACGCCTTGGCATTGTCGGCCGTAACGGCATGGGTAAATCAACTCTACTCAAAATCATGCTGGGTCAGCTTGAACCCATTGAAGGCAAGGTTGATATCGGAATGAAAACCGACATCAACTTTATCGATCAAAACCGACTTCTTTTGGACGATCACAAAAGTGTCTTTGAGGAAGTCGGAGAGGGTCAAGAGAACGTCAAGCTTGGTGATGAAACCATCGGTCTACGTGCCTATTTACGACGCTTTCTCTTCACCGAAGAGCGAATTAATACCAAAATAGAATTATTAAGTGGCGGCGAACGAAGTCGTGTAATGCTGGCCAAGATTCTTAAAAAAGGAGGCAACGTTATTGTATTAGATGAGCCTACCAACGATCTCGACCTTAACACTTTGCGACTCCTGGAAGAAGCCTTGTGTGCATTTAAAGGTAGCGTCATTGTCGTCAGCCACGACCGCTACTTCCTCAACCGAGTATGCACCGACATCCTCGCGTTTGAAGGCGATGGCATCGTCGACTACCAAGTTGGCAATTACGACTATTACCTTGAAAAGAAAGCTGCTCGTGATGCCACCAGCAAGCTCTATCAAGCCAAGCCTAACAAAAAGAAACCCGCGCGTAAAGAGCGGCCACGCAAGCTCAAATGGGCCGAGGCAAAGGAGCTCGAGACAATTGAAGAAGACATCCTCGCTGCTGAACAAAAACTAGCCCAGCTCGAGGCAGAGTTCAACGCACCTGATTTCTACGAAAAACATGGCGATAACTGGCAGGCATTAGAAGCTGAGTTAAAGCAGGCTAAAGAAAAAGTCCCCACGCTTTACAATCGCTGGGAGCAACTTGAGGCTATCAAAAAGGCCTCCGAAAGCGAAGAATGCTAGCTAGGTCAGCAATATCAAATTATAATCAATTCATGGAAACTCGCGTGCACCTACCCGAGATGGATCCTCCCTCAAGTATTACTGAGGTGATGGTTGCCCTACGCAGCAAAAAGCTCGAACCCAAACACGAAAAAAAGAACTGGGGTGACTGGATTACATTTCCAGGCAAACAAACCGTTATCAGCATCGAATCCATGCGAGGTCTAGCGAGTTCAGCCACCGTTGAACACGCAGATGAGGATGGTGATGACATCAACATGCAAATACTCTCGGCCTTCGGTAAACTAGGCTGGATGGGATCTGATGATGAAGGTGAATTCAGACTAGACTGAGTAAAAGTCCGATCGCTATCTCCTTGCCAAAGCTGCCAGCCTCAACAACCTTAATAAGCATGCGAATTATTTCCCCAAAGGATGCCGTTTTTCAGAAAATAGAATCCTCTCTTGGTGACCATAAAGATGATACTCAGCTTGAAGTCATCGCTGGCATCGACTGTGATGAAGAAGATATGGCCAATCAACGTGAACTCGGTGATGAAGATCCCGTGGCTACGATTGAGCTGATTGTTCAATGGCTACCAGCCACAGGAGAAGGTATTCTCGATTGGTTTTATGTGCGTAATTCTGGTATCAACAATGATCCCCCAGCGGTAGAACATGGCGGCCCCTTGCTGGCTTTTAACTGTGAGGGCAAAGAACCTGATTTGGACTTACTTATTCACGACTCTGTTGCCGCACTGAATGAGTCTGTCGGCTGGGCAGAGTTTGAGCTAGAAGAAGATGTCTAGTCTATCCGACTGGGACTTGGTAGTAATCGGAGGCGGTGCCGCCGGATTTTTTGCGGCAATCACCTGCGCCGATTCTTACCCCGGCGCCCGCGTGTTGATTCTTGAAAAGTCAGCTAACACACTTGGTAAGGTCAAGATTTCAGGCGGAGGTCGCTGCAATGTAACCCACGCCTGCTATGAGCCAAAAGCACTGGCAAAGAATTACCCCAGAGGAAGTAAAGCACTGATCGGCCCTTTCAATCGCTGGGCAACATCAGACACCGTGGACTGGTTCAACGCACGAGGTGTGGAGCTCAAAACAGAGTCAGATGGCAGAATGTTTCCCGCCAGCAATACCTCTAAAACAATTGTCGACTGCCTGAAGGATGCAGCACACCACGCAGGAGTGGTCGTAAAAACCTCAACCTCTGCCATTTCAGTAAATGCTCAACAAACCACAGATCCTCCACAATCCTTGCATTTCACCGTCGCTACTAATCAAGGTGAGACACTGCGTAGCAAATCTGTGCTTCTAGCCACAGGAGGAACCCGCCTCGCTTCTGGTGCGCGCCTTAGCGAGTCCTTGGGTCATACTTTAATACCGAATGTGCCTTCCCTCTTTGCCTTCAATATTGACGACCAACGTCTAGATGATCTTCCGGGAGTCTCTGTAGCGAATGCCTCTGTATCAGCACCCGACATCAAGCTCAGTGCTGACGGCCCCCTCCTCATTACTCACCACGGCCTGAGTGGCCCCGGAATTCTTAAACTCTCGGCTTGGGGTGCACGCCCGCTTCATGCACTTGATTACCAATTCAGCATCGCTATCAATTGGACTCCCGATATCGATGTCGCTGACACCTTTCGGCAAATACGTAGTCAACATGGCAAACGCAAGGTGTGCAGTAGAGCTCCTTTTGAGCAATTCCCAAAACGATTGTGGAAGCGCCTATGCATTGCATCTGAAATCCCTGACGAATGTAGCTGGTCACAGCTAAGCAAAGACAGCAGCAATCAATTGATTCAAGAACTGACCAGAGGGGCATTCAAGGTCTCAGGAAAAAGCATCAATAAGGATGAATTTGTAACCTGCGGTGGCGTCAAGCTTAGCGATGTCAACATGAAGACACTCGAGAGCAAAATAACCCCTGGTCTCTACTTCGCAGGCGAAGTACTCGACATTGATGGTATTACAGGCGGCTTTAACTTCCAAAATGCATGGACCACTGGATATCTCTCAGGCACAGCGATTGCAGAAGGCATAGCGGCCAGGTTACACAACATATAGACGAAGCTGCTCTCTATTAATGAATTGGTAAGCTCTTATTTTTCAAGTTTGCAACTCTAGAAAATAGCGTTTATGGTGATAAGCGAATGTATATTTTATACTGATACATTCATTGAGATATTCTCTCATCAGTTACAACCTATAATACCAATGAAACCTATTCAAAAAATAATAGCATTTGGAGCCATCGCCACGCTCTCGATCACTACTGCAACCGCAGTAGAGCTAACTGCGAATTCAGCCTATGAAATCAAATCTGAAGACGCTGAGACAAAAACAGTAAATCTAAAAATTACTGGCATGACATGAGGCGTGGGCTGCGTCAACAAAGTGCGGTCTGCACTTGAAGGAGTCGAAGGCGTTGAAAGTGCAACTGTCAGCATGCCTGACTCAGCAGTCGTGACAGCTCAGGGCAATGTTTCTGATAAAGCTCTCATCAAAGCGGTTCAAAACGCCGGCTTTGGTGCCTCCGTCGCTAAATAGCTCTGCACCATCAATAGTAAGTATCAAGGCACGGCAATTGTCGTGCCTTTTTTTGTCGTGGGAGCGGCTACAATACTACTCTAAGAATGAACTCACACGTGAGTCACATAGATCCTCCACTACTAGATCAGCACCATAGGCTTCCAGCTCAGCGACTGAAAATCGTCCCGTTGCGACCGCCAAGGTAGTGGCTCCCATCGCTTGTCCACATGCGATATCTTTTGGAGTATCCCCTATCACCACAGATTGATTTGCCTTAAAATCGACTTCATGCATCGAGCTGGCGCGGTCAAGCGCCACGGGCCCCAGTTGGTTTCGATCATAGTGGTCGTCACCATAAGCTCCTACTTGAATCGAAAAATAACCATCAAGTCCGTAGTGGCTTATTTTTGCTTGGGCTCCATGTGCAATATTACCTGTCAACAAGCCTAAAAAAGCATCGGACTTTTTGACCTCATCGAGTAAATCCGTAACACCAGGGAGCACCTTGCCTTCAAACGCCGCAAGATTAGGGCTTAGCTTTTCAAGATACAGGCTATAAAAATCCTCGAGCTGCATATCACTGTCGAAATGCTCGAGCATACCTCGAACGATCCCCCAGTCAGTACTACCCGCCAAGTCTAACTCAGGTCCTTCGGCCCCAAACAGCTCAGAAGCAGTTTGCTTCAGTGCGGCCATCCCTGCTCCCCCAGTGTCAATCAGGGTGCAGTCGATATCAAAAAGCAAAAGTCGAGACACAGCTTAGCTTAAAAATCTTGGGTAGCTATATTTAGTTACTTCTCGCCCTCAACAACATCAGAGTCATCATCCTCGTCAAATTCGACGTCTTCGTCACCCTCGTCATCGGGATCAACGAGATTGCCGTGACTCAGATAGAACTTACGCTTACGCTGCTCTTTGGGCAGTGGTGAAAGCATCATATTTACAGCACGACCCGCCAAGCGAGCCTGTTGATCAACGTTAGCTATCTCTTTAAGATCGAGTGCTACCTTCTGAAGCACTTCAAAGCCAATTTCACGGTGTGCATTTTCACGCCCTCGGAACTGTAATCTGACACGAACCTTGTTGCCCTCATCAAGAAACTGCTCAGCACGAGCTAGCTTGATGTTGTAATCATGAGTATCAGTGCCCACTCGCAACTTAATCTCCTTGATTTTATTCACAGTCTTAGGCGACTTCTTCTTTAGTTTCGCCTGCTCATACTTGTATTTGCCGTAGTTACATACTCGGCACACTGGTGGGCTTGCATTCGGTGCAACCTCGACAAGATCCATCCCAACGGCCTTCGCCTTTTCTACCGCTTCACGAGAGCTCATCACTCCGAGTTGCTGATCTTCGTAAACAACACGCACTTTAGGGGCACGAATACGTTCATTGACACGCGTCATGTCACGACGTGGACGGAATGGTTTTTTCTTAGGTCTAGCTATGGTGTTCTCCTTTGGTTTGTTAGGAAGTTTTTTTACTAATGGGCAGCAACGATGTGATACTTACCTTAGTCGCGTCACTCGAACGCGCGTTAGTCAAAAATATGCCGATAAAATAATCCATGCGACAGAGCAATCAACGAGTGGCCAGTCTTGACGTCATATCAGAGTGACCGAGTGGCGATTTCCGTTTGGATGTTTGAAACAAATTCATTAATAGGCATGGCACCTAGATCATCTCGATCTCGATGCCTTACAGAGACGGTTCCGCTTTCAGCTTCCCTCGCTCCGATGACCAGCATATAAGGCACACGATCTAATCTTGCAAGACGAATCTTGGCTCCCACTTTGTCAGCATTACGATCGCAAGACACCCTGACTCCGACATCAGTTAATGCTTTGACCGCCTCATCAGCAACATCATTGAACTTTTCAGAGATCGGCAAAACGCGTACCTGCTCAGGCGATAGCCAGGTTGGAAACTTACCCTCAAAATGCTCGATAAGCAGACCCACAAACCTCTCCAACGAACCAAACGGAGCTCGGTGAATCATCACCGGCCGATGTGGCTTGTTGTCAGATCCGATGTAAGTCAGGTCAAAACGCTCGGGCAAGTTGTAGTCGACCTGAACGGTACCTAGTTGCCAGTCGCGGCCGATGACATCCTTGACCACAAAGTCGATTTTCGGGCCGTAAAACGCGGCCTCGCCCTCTTCCTCTATATAATCCACCCCCAGTGTTTGCACCGCCTGACGCAGGGCCGCCTCGGCCTTGTCCCAGTTGGCGGCATCACCTACGTATTTATCACTATCAGGATCACGCAGAGATAGACGCACACTGTAATCCTTCATGCCAAGGGTCTGCAGCACCGTTTTTACCAAACCCAGACATTCCTGCACTTCCTCCGCCACCTGGTCAGGTGTGCAGAAAAGGTGGGCATCGTCCTGAGTGAATCCACGCACGCGAGTCATGCCGCCAAGCTCGCCGCTCTGCTCCCAGCGATAGACCGTGCCAAATTCTGCAAGTCTCACAGGAAGGTCACGATAGCTGTGATGATCACTGGCAAAAATCTTGATATGATGCGGGCAGTTCATCGGACGCAGCATATAACCCTCGATCGTGCCGGTGTTGAGGCCGTTGGTCAGCGTAGCACACGTTGCCCCTTCGTCAGAAAGTTTAGCCAAGGTATCACGCTCAGGGATCGCAGCAAACTGGCTATCCTGATAATAAGGGAAATGGCCACTGGTGCGGTAAAGATCGAGTTTGCCAATGTGCGGGGTAAAGACCTGCGAGTAACCCTGCTTGTCGAGCTCCTCGGTGATAAAGTCCTGAAGCGCACGGCGCAGTAGCCCACCCTTCGGTTTCCACAGAATCAGTCCCTGGCCAACGGCTTCATCAATGTGGAAAATGCCGAGCTCTTTACCAAGCTTGCGGTGATCACGCTTTTTCGCCTCTTCAAGCTTCTCCAAATGCTCGGTGAGCATGGTCTTATTCTTGAAACAGGTGCCATAAATCCGCTGCAGCTGAGGGCGCGTGTTGTCTCCCTTATAGAAGGCACTCGCTACACTCATTACCTTAAAGGCCTTGCAGTTACCCGTGCGACCAACATGCGGACCAGCACAGAGATCCCAAAACTCACCATTCTTGAAAATGGAAATTTCCTCGTCCTCGGGGATATCATTGAGCAGATCCACCTTGAACTCGCTGACCGCATCACGCTCGGAAAGACCCCCGAGCCGTCCACTTTTGGCCATCGCCATTGCCTCATCGCGGGAAATGACCATTTTTTCAAAGGTCTGATTCTCCTTCACCACCTTCTTCATCTCCGCCTCAATTTTCTCAAAGTCATCCGGTGTAATCGAGTGATCGAGATCGATGTCATAATAAAAACCACTCTCCACTGGAGGACCACCTGCTAATTGCGCATTTGGCCAGATATTGAGTACCGCGGTAGCAAGCACGTGCGCACACGAGTGCCTGAGGCGTTCCAGATCGGACATTTGGTGACGCTGCTCGAGCGTCTTGCGTTCATTTTCATCGGCCATGACAAGAGTGAAAAAGCCACTACCAGCTAGGATTTGCAACCTTTTTCAACTAAGTTGATGCGGTATTTTGCCAGCCGCATCATCAAGCATAAAGCAGAATTATGGCACCCGGGGAAACTTGGAGAAGTCAGGCTTACGCTTCTCAACGAAGGCATTTTTGCCCTCCTTGCCCTCCTCGCTCATGTAGTAAAGCATCGTTGCGTTGCCAGCAAGGTCAAGCAAACCCATCTGACCATCACAATCGGCATTGAGTGCCGACTTGAGACAGCGTAGTGCAATTGGCGAATGCTGCAGCATCTCACGGCACCATTGAACCGTCTCTTTCTCCAGATCAGCAAGAGGAACCACCGTATTGACTAATCCCATGTCGAGAGCCTGCTGAGCATCATACTGGCGACATAGGTACCAAATCTCACGCGCTTTTTTCTGCCCGACAATACGCGCAAGATAACTTGATCCAAGCCCTCCATCAAACGAGCCCACCTTGGGCCCTGTCTGACCAAAGATCGCATTGTCAGCAGCAATGCTTAAATCACAGACAACCTGCAAGACGTGGCCACCACCGATGGCATAACCGGCGACCATCGCCACCACGGGCTTTGGCAGGTTGCGAATCTTACGCTGCACATCGAGAATGTTGAGGCGTGGCACCCCGTCTCCGCCAATGTAACCAGCGTGTCCTCGAACTTTCTGATCTCCACCAGAGCAAAATGCTTTATCCCCAGCTCCTGTCAGAATAATAACACCCACCTCAGGATCTTCATGAGCGAGATCAAGAGAAGAGAGCAATTCTTTAGTTGTCTCAGGGCGAAAAGCGTTCCTAACCTCCGGCCGATTGATGGTGATCTTGGCTATCTGACCATCCTCGCTTTTCTCATAGAGAACATCTTCAAAGTCGTGTGCTGATTTCCACATGTTTTCAGTCTTAAACCCTGTGATTCAAGTTTCAAGTGCATTGCCAAGAAATTCCAGACATGCTCTTTGAAAAGCATCTGGTTGTTCCCACGGAATTCGATGACCACAGCCAGCAATGACTTGATGCCTCCCGCGAGACAAGAGCGGTACAGACTGCTCAGCCAATGCTCCAAATTTAACGTCACGCTCGCCCGTAAGCCAGAGTGTTGGACATTTTATGTTGGCTAAATCATCTGCAAGATCAGTCTGAGCGCCCAAAGACCAGTCGACAAATGAACGAGCTACCGAGACACGGCGCCCCTTAAGCTGGGTCCGATCGAGCATATGGCAATCACTCCCCAATACATCCTGAGCATTCCATTTTGCCAAAAAATCAGCCCAATCACCTTTTAATGCCAAGGCTGACCACTCCGCATCTTTCTCACGGCGTGCAACTCGATCACCCTCCTGCTTAAGCCCCGGATGTGCTGACACAATGACTGCTGCCTTCCATAAGTCTGGTTGATTTAACATGGCGTGAAGTGCCAGACGCCCCCCCATCGAATAGCCGAGCAAAGTAGGCTCAGGATCAACGCGCTTAATCTCGTCGGCTAACGCTCGTCCGCATTCAGCCAAGGACATAGGGCAGCAATCCAGGAATCGCCACAGATCAAGACGACGAACTGCCCCATACTCGTTCGGCACAGCAGCGGCAAAATGACGCCAATCTGCCGCCATCCCGACGGCTCCGTGCAGAGCCCAGATCATGAAATAAGAGCTGATTTAGAGTGACTTAAGGCAATCCTGAATCGCCTCAAAGTCAGGAAGATCACCGGGGCTATCATTCACTTCAGCATAGCGGACAACACCACCTTGATCGATAACGAAAGCGGAGCGCTTTGGCACTCCACCCATGATAAGGTTTTTCTCAGGTAAGAACGACTCGTATGCCACTCCGTAAGCCTTTGCCGCCTCGTGCTCATAATCACTAAGTAAAGTAATTCCGATACCCTCTTTGTCTGCCCAGGCTTGTTGAGCAAAGGGATTATCACCGGAAATACCGATCACCTGTGCGTTGAGATCGTTATAGACAGATAGTTCGCTGGTGATTGAGCAGAACTCTTCAGTGCAAACACCTGTGAAGGCCATCGGCACAAATAACAAGACCGTGTTAGCCTTAGCCACAAGATCGGATAATTGCACGGTTTGAGGTCCGTCTGCGGTGAGGGTAACTAGATTGAAATTAGCTGCTTGATCTCCTACTTGAATGCTCATGGTAATATATATGTTAAAATTGAGTTAGCCCTTGCAAAATGATGCGACAAGTCACATTTGGACCTCGTAAGTTTTGATGAAATTACTGCCCAGGTCGAGCATCTTTTGCTGTATCAAGGCACCTTTATTGTTGGCTCACGGCTACCGGGGCTAAAACCCTGCGTGCTATCCACCATCCTGCAATAGCCCCTCCAAGATGGCACGCGTGACTGATTCTAAAAAGTGCACCTGCACCCAACAGCACCAGTTGGTCCCCTATGGCGGATAACACAGGCACTCCCAAGCTAGGGTGTAATAACAACATCACAGCTTCCGCAATCACAACACCAAGCCCTAAGTTTTTGCCACTCACCGGAATAAAGCGCAGGCGCGTATGCGGAGAGATTGCTATCAAGGCCATCAGCAATGCAAAGCACGCACCCGATATACCCACCAAACAACTCTCACCGTAGCCACTCAGTATCGCCACCATGCTCATCAACAAATGCAACAAGCCACCAAGCAAGATGCCTGCGATAATCACTTCAAAAGCTTTCTTTCGACCAAGTATCATCAAGACCTTATTTCCCAAGAACCATAACATACATAGATTAACGATGATGTGTAACCAACCAGCATGCAACCAAGCATAAGACAATAGCTGCCACACTTTACCTTGCAAAATACCCTCCCATGACAGCCCCAAATTCACTTGCCACCAGATTCTGCCTGACGAGGTAGCTATTGTGAAAATTGCGGTGTGAACCAAAAGCAGCAATAAGACCAAGCACACCACACTTTTGTCATAAGGAATTGGCTCTGCTTTACGGTATAGGCAAGGGCGCATGAGCATGATCATAGCCCAACAAAAATAACGCACACGCAAAAACTACACGCAAAAACTACACGCAGTCGATGCCCCACAATAGACTGAAGGATAGACTGCAGGGCAAGCGTGAGTAGAACACTAACGTCGATGATCTTAGCACTCATCGACAAACAGCAATGGTAGCTTTGGCATTCAAGCCCTGCTACAGGGCTGCGCGCGCAGCGCAAAACTATCTCGCTCTGGGCTCAGCCTTAACCCTGCTGTCTGCGCCAGCGCTGGTAACAAAAGGGCCTCCCTCAAGAGGTGCTACTCCCGTGCTTGCAACATCTGGCATTTCGCTGGGTTTACCAGCTAGTGGGAATTCTTTCCGCAATGGATGATAAGGATACCCTTCCCACATAAGAATACGGCGTAGGTCAGGGTGGCCCGAAAACTTGATGCCCATCATGTCGTAAATTTCACGCTCATGCCAATCGGCCGTAGCCCATATATCACTCACTGTGGGAACATCCTGCGCATCCGCAACAGCTGCCTTGACACGCAGATGCACTGAATCGTCTAGAGTAGCTAGCTCGTAGACCAACTCAAAACGAGGAGCCTCCCCCATGTTATCGACGCTAGATGCATCGATCAGGAAATTCAGACCTAGCTCTTTGAAGCAAAATTCCATTACCGACCTCAAATCATCGAGCTCGATAACAACGGTGTGCTCGCCACGAAACTCGTGAGTCTTAGCTGAAGGATACTTATCCAGAACTTGCTTTGCTGCATCTTGGGCATTCATGGTAACTAAAAATGATTACGAGTTGTCTGTTGAAGATTCCGCAACTGAAGGGTCAGCCTTCAGGTCACGCGTCGATTCCTCCCCGTCAATTTTGCGCTGTAGCTTCATCAAACCCTCAATAAGTGCTTCTGGGCGTGGCGGGCAGCCTGAGATGTAGACATCCACTGGTAGCAACTGATCGATTCCTTGAAGTACGGCGTAGCTACGATACATTCCACCGCTTGATGCGCATGCACCCATGGCAATACACCACTTTGGATCTGGCATTTGGTCCCACACTCGCTTGACGGCCAGCGCCATCTTGTAAGTAACCGTACCGGCTACAATCATCACATCACTCTGACGCGGAGAGAAGCGCATCACCTCTGAGCCAAAACGAGAAATATCAAAACGAGATGAGGCAGTAGCCATGAGCTCAATAGCGCAGCAGGCCAAGCCCATAGGCATTGGCCAGAGAGAGTTTTTTCTCATCCAGTTGATGGCTGCATCCACCCGAGTGAAGATGACATTGCCCTCCACCTTTGAGTCGTATGCTGCGTGAGCAAGTGCCAATTGAGCCGCTTGAGCCGGGTCACCCTGTTGTGAGGTTGGTGATACTCTGTCTTGGGCGGCAGCGGGGGGATTGTTGACGGATAATGACATGGTAAGGTGTGCTGAATGTGTATGCGGTAGCCTGCGAACACACCCTAGCTTGAGTTAATAGCATCACAAGTCCATTTTATAGACAATTTGATATATCATGACAGTTACCACAAGGGCTGAAAAACTCTGTTTCTGACAAAAACACCGCCTCATGCTGATGAGCCACAATATTTGATAAATGCTTATTTTTTTGAACTTTACGCTTACTTTGAAGGCTTCTCTTGTCTATAAATGTGAACTGATCTAGATGGATAAGTTGCTTTCAACAAATCCCAGGCGGTTCAAGCCTTGGAACACACGCATCACCTTGCAGCTGAGCATGCTTGTTGGATGCATGCTCTATTCGACTACGTGTTTCTCAGCAGAGAGTTCTGTGGTTCAAGACGAGCTTGATCGCAGGGTGAACAATGTCCGTAAAGCCCATGATCTGCTGGAGAGCGGCGATGCTGCATACCAAAAAGCTGACTACGAGCAAGCGGCCGGAGACTTCGCACAAGCATTCGCCCTGCTGCCGGGAGGCTCGATAAGCCAACAACTGCGCGTTGCCGCGGCCGATCGTTACGCAACCGCAACCACTGAATATTGCCGTACTCTGGCCAAAAACGGGAGATACGATGAAGCACGCATCCTACTTGATGAGGTATTAAAACCTCAGATTTCGCCCTCGCACGAGGCTGCACTTAAACTTAGGCAACAGCTTGATGACCCGGTCAGGCACAACCCAGCCCTGACACCGAATCACGTTGATGATGTTGTGAAGGTGATCAACCTGCTCCGCAAAGCCGAGGGGCAATACCAGCTTGGGCAATATGACCCAGCGCATCTCACTTATCGATCAGTGCTTCGTATTGACCCCTTCAATAAAGCTGCTAGACGGGGCATGGAACGCATCAGCACCATCAAGTCGGACTACTACCGAGCTGCCAGAGATCAAACCAGAGCGAACATGCTGGCTGAGGTTGATAGCAATTGGGAACTTTACGTGCCTGCGGCTGAAAAGATGATGCCGGTCGCGCCGCTTGATAGCGTATCACCTTCAAACCTAGATGTGCGTGACAAGCTATCAGGCATCATGGTTGAGAAGATAGACATCGAAGACCAAAGCCTGCAAGAGGCTCTCGATTTTGTCAGATTGCAAAGCCAAATGGGAGACGCACCAGACTCATCGGGGAATCAATCCGGTATCAACATCGTTCTCAACATCGGAGAGCCTTCGTCTGATTCCGCAAAAGCTATTGCAAACAACCGCGTCGACATTAACGCCGAATATTTACCCGTCTCTGTGTTACTAGATTACATAACAGAGCAAACACGTACCCAATGGCGAGTCGATGGCACGAGTGTAGTCGTGACCCCTATTGGCTCGTTAAATGAAAGCCTCGTAGTTCGCACCTTTCGTGTACCCCCAAACTTTCTCCAAGCTGCCACAGCTAGTAGTAACGACCTCGACGATGACCCCTTTGGCAGCGATGACAGCAGTGAAGGCAAGATTCCGCAGCGAATAAGCATTATCGATTTTTTAAAACAAAGCGGCATCAGCTTTCCGGAAGGTGCCACTGCATCATATTCCGCAGCCAGCAACTCACTATTGGTTCGTAATACCCCAGATAACATCGACCTGATCGATCAACTCGTTTCTATCGTTACCGATGAAGAACCAGTAATGGTCATCATCAGAACGGCAATTATTCGTGTCAGCGAGGAGGAACTCAAAGAACTCGGCTTTGACTGGGCCATCACTCCCTTGGACTTAGGTGCAGGGGCTATTCTTGGAGGAGGCAGTATCGGCACTGGCGGCGCACTAAGCCCATTAGAAGGAAACCCGATCACAGCAGGAAATCGAAGCGGAAACAGCGCAATCGTTAAAGATGCCATTCAAAGCTTTCTTAACACAACCTCAGGAATTACATCTGACAGCACTCAGCGAGCACCCGGTATTCTCAGACTGACTGCCATCACCAGCGGCATGGTTATCGACATGATGATACGTGGCCTCAACCAAAAAAAAGCTGCTGACATTATGGTGAAACCCTCCACAATAACACGCAGTGGAGAGCGTTCCAAAATAGAAATTATTCGTGAGTTCATTTACCCTACTGAATACGAACCACCAGAGCTGCCGCAGCAGATTGGAGGAGTGGCTGCAAGTTTGAATGGTGATGGAGATACCGGCGGTGGTGGAACTGAGATTTTCCCCGTCACCAGCGCTACTCCGACGGGCTTTGAAACCCGCGATGTGGGGATCACTCTCGAGGTTGAACCTGTTGTCGGCCCAAACAAAAAATACATTGAATTATCGCTGCGTCCTGAACTCATCGAGTTTGAGGGCTTTGTGAATTATGGCAGCCCCATATCTGCGCTCTCAAGAGACGCAGTTGGCAACCCTGTCAGTTTTTCCATAACTCAAAATAGCATTTTAATGCCCATCTTTAAAACCATACGCATGCCCAATGCTGCACTCACCATTCAAGATGGCGCAACGGTCGTTCTCGGAGGCCTGATCACAAGTAAAAAGACCAAAGTGGAGGACAAAACACCCATTCTTGGCGATATTCCTTTTGCCGGTCGATTATTTCGCTCTGAGGCCGATCAAACGCTCCGCGAAGCCATCATCGTTACCGTTAATGCAGAGCTGGTTGACCCTACTGGCCAAGCCTGGAGGCAGCGCTAGCAGCATGATTAAGCAAGTTCATAATCAAGAGCTCTAGCCCATCGCGGATGAAATTTCAGTAATATGAAAACGGAAAATGACAACCCTGATGATCACCATGATCATTACTCCGTCGATGAAATGATGGATCGCTTAAAGCGCCATAAAGGCAGCGAAGACAAAGAGAATGACATGAAAGACGGGGAGCTCATTACCCGCTCTGACGGCTCTCAAGTCATCAAGGTTCGAAAACGCAAACGCCGATCACAACAAGCCCCCAAAGAGACCAACCCTCAATTTAAATGGGCCGCAATGGGAATCGTTGGGGGCCTTGTTCTCTTTTCTTTGGCCTTCACCATTTTTATTATCACCAAATACAACGGAGCATCATTCAAAGAAAAAACAGAAATCGCTATCACTAAAGTTCTTAAAGCCAATTTGACTGAGTTAAGTCAGCTAAAAGTCACTCCGATTTCGGCAACTGCAGCCGAAGCCAATGCCTCATGGAATGAGGATAGCTTTTATCACAAGGCTACGTTCTCAACGATTAAAGCAGACATCAGAACAACCAGTTTTTTTTCAGACTCGTGGCACGGTGACGAAATACTATCAGAAAAAGGAATTATTCAGCTTCAAATCCCCCAACAAAATAGACCCCAAAGAATAGAAAATAACACCTCAAAATATAGATTCCAATCATATAGGTGTGCCGCCTTAGACATCATCTTTGGATCTACCAAACAGCCCCCTTCAATCAAAGGTCTACATGCGACATTACAACAATTACCTAACACACAGTATCAAGTTTCGTTTAACAATGGTGTTGTCAACATTCCCCACTGGCCTGAGCTCAATATATCATCTGGTATTGTAACACTTCGACCCTCCAACGCTGAAATCGAAGCTCGCCTCAGCGCAAACAACAATCACAAAGGTGAGCTCATCATCAAAGGCATTGTCTACAAAGACAGAGAACAACCTATTGTATTGGATGTTAAATCTATCACCTACCCACTGGTTGACCTTCTTGGCAAAGACCTCGGGCATCTCATAAAAGGTGAAATCAACAGCGATATGGGATCTCTGTCATATAATCCGAGTGAGAAAGGTCAAGATAGCATCGCATTTATCATGCCTTTTAACTCTGACCAATTACACCTTCAACAACTTCCTATGCTCAATGACTTGAGAGACCTGACCGGCAAGTCTCATTATCTCCACCCATCATTTAACTATTGTAGAGGCTCCATCATACGCTCTGATGAAGGTGTCTCGCTCCAAAACCTAAAGCTAATTAGCGCCCAACTACTCAGCGTAGAGGGCAGTATCGCGATGGACCATGAGGGCCACCTTTCTGGAGATTTAAAAATAGGAATACCCTCCCGACTTTTTGATGACAAAAACCCCGCCCCTAAAATATTTTCCTCCCCGATAAATGGTTACATCTACACGGAAGTGAAAATTGCTGGCAGCATACACAATCCGCATGACGATCTCAACAAACGCCTGAAGGATAGCAGAGCAGCGATACCCTCACAACCATCGGCCTACGAAAACTTAATACCCTCAATACCTCTTCATTTACCAGCGGCACCGAAGAATAAAGAAAGAGCATTTGAGAAACTCACCCAATAGCACTCAAACCCCCACTCATATTTTCTGTGATTTCGATGGCCATACCCACTAATTGACATCAAATTTTCTACTTATAAATTTTCAATAGCCACAATGAGGCTTTTATTCGTTTCAGTATTATTCTGTGCAATAACCCCATCAGCTCATTGTGCGGAAAAAGAAACCAAGAAGACCAAAGTAGCGGTCGCGCAGGCAAATGCGGCGATGCGTTTTCTAAAACTCATCGCCGATGGCCAGCTTGATCTGGAAAGGGATACCGCCATATCGAAAAACTGCAGCCCCAAAAGACGGAGTGAACTGGAGATCCTGGTAAAGCGTGAACGAAATCACGAATTTAAGGAGCAGGACATTCTCAGTATTGAAGCACAATTAATCGACTCAAAATTTGCAGCTGTTCTTGTGCGAGCAGACAACACGCTGAACCCGCTGGATATCCGCATGCATGCAGTTGCCCTGCTAAAGCTAAACAATCAATGGGTACCGGCCCCCTTGTTAGGGTCATTTTCAAATACCGGCTATGGCTACGCTGAGGAAACAGAAGAATCAGTCAAAAAGCTGGAAGCTTGGATGACTCAACAAAAAAAAATAACTGTTTCAAAACATATTCAAAAAATAAAATCGCAGCTCACATCAAAGATCACCAAAATCAATCAAACAGCTGATCTTGACGGAATGAACATGGAACAACTGGCGTCCTATTTTCTCAAGCAATGCCGAGACAAGAACACCTTGGCTATTCTCGCCAGCATGGGGGCGGCATCTCCCCCTAAAATAGATCAGCTCTATGACACGCTCGACCTGATCACGAGAGCGCTGCAACTAGACTCAAAATCGACAACTGATTGGCATTACCTGAGCAAGGCATGTGTTGCCACAGTGGTCGATACTGATGAAAAGACAGGCAAGATAACCGTTGGTTGTTTTGACCCAAAAGCTTCTGAAGTCAATAAGCGGTATGCCCATAGAATTATTGAACTTGGAGCTGATCGCCGAAACGGAAGAATCATAATACAGCTCCCGAAAGAGCTTAGTGATTTAGCCCAGACAAAAAGGCGCAAATTTCAACGTCTAGATCAGGCAACTAAAGACAGAACAACAAAAGCTATCCTGAAAGCAATACCGATAGTCGCCTGCAAAACACCAGAAGAGCTTTTAGATCGACTATTTATAGTGATCGATAAGCTCGATTTTCGCAGCTTCCTCGCTTTATCCACCCAGCAAAATAAACACACGACCGCAATCATCACTTTAGATCATATAGCACAACTCTGGAACAAACTTATTCAGAACAAAATTCAAACATCTCTCAACCCAGGTGCAGTGACTAAAAACCAAGTTGCGCTGACCACTATTACATATCAAGCACATGAGAACTCCCCTCATGCTGAAAAAGAGGAGATATGGATGATCAAAAATGATACTACCTGGAATATCCTACCTAAGCCTCTATTGCGATCAACCATCATTGCCATGATCGGAGCAGATGAGCGCAAGGTAAACCATGAAAGCATGGCCGAAAAGCTGATCGCCTATTTACGCCAACAAATTCACAACATCTGGCTGAAATCTACATTTGATCAGGTGATGGTCATAGAATTACCCTTATTGCTCTCCGCACCATCAGTTGACAAGGCACAAAAAACACTAGCCCAACTTCGCAAACACCTTCTTGCTAGAGACATGACGGCTTACTTCTCACAGTCATGTATCTTAAAGGATTCTGACAGGAACATCCTCGTAAAACGAACTGAGCGCTTGATCCGTGGAACCTATGATCAATTACCCGACATTCAGATACTGGGTATATCTGAGAGAGCCGGGTGGGTAGGCATCTCGGCCAAAACAACATCCAAGCTGTCAGAATTGCATGATTACCCGCTCTACCTGTTTGCCACTAGCTCAAAAGGCCCACTTCTTTTTGCTAATGCAGACTTCCGATACCCTCGTAATAGTGGCAGGAGATTTCTCAATGAGCAAAATTGGGAGCTGTTGCAGACATCAATTCCTGCCCAATCCATAACTATCCTGAAGACTATTTTCAATGAGCACCTACAAAGGTGTGACAACGATATGAAAATTGACCAAAATTAGCTAAGAAACGATTTATCATTTATCGTTAGCTACCTCCAATACACCATTCTATGAAATCGCTAGACACTGCACAACGCTTAGAAAATTCAGTTTTAAGCATCATCAAAGGGCATGATAAAACTATACGTAACATATTGGCCTGCATGATTTCTGGGGGCCACGTATTAGTAGAGGACAACCCGGGCACAGGAAAAACGACCTTGGCAAAGACTATTGCTCAATCCATCGAAGGCAGTCAATTCAGCCGTATACAGTTTACTCCTGACTTATTGCCATCTGATATTTTAGGCGTCTCCATCCTCAATCAGAAAACCGGAACGTTTAATTTCAACCCAGGGCCGATTTTCAGCAATATTTTACTTGCTGATGAAATCAACCGAGCATCGCCCAGAACCCAAAGTGCGCTTCTTGAATCCATGGCAGAGCGCCAAGCGACCATTGAGGGTGTCTGCCACCAGATGGACGGTATGTTCTTTGTAATCGCCACTCAAAATGCAGTTGAGTTCAGGGGAACCTACCCTCTTCCTGAAGCACAAATGGATCGTTTTACAATGCAATGCTCATTAGGTTACATTAGCGCAGAAGAGGAATCCTCTCTCTTGACCTCTCAAAACGATGGCCACCCACTCGATCACCTCAAGCCATCGGTAAACTTCGATGAAGTTCAGAATCTCATCAACACTGTTGCAAACATTCGTATCAACGATGAGTTAAAAAACTACATCGTAGCCTTAACCAGCGCCACACGTGAGATTGAAGACATTCAACTCTCGGCGAGCCCGCGGGCATCACTTGCTTTGATGAAAGTTTCCCAAGCTCTGTCGCTATTTGAGGGTAGAGATTTTGTCACCCCTGAAACGATTCAGCAACTTGCACCCGATATTATTGCTCATCGCCTTGTGGTCTCACCCGAAGCCAAATTCAACGGCCTCACAGGGCGATCTATTGTCGAAAAAATTCTCGAGCAGACTCCAGCACCTGTTTAATCAACGACAAACTTATGGCGGCAAGCCAACCATCCCCCCTATTCACGAAGCTGATCCACAGGATCTACTTCAACAACTCGGGCATTGCTCATTTTTTCAGCCAAAGGGTGAAACCGGCTGGCATCATGCTCGTGATACTGATCCCTATTACATGGACATTGATGCCCATGTATAGTTTGGGGCCCGTCTATCAAATACGCGGTATGATGTTTGCCATCCTCACCCTGAGTATTTTGTGGCTTCTTTTTCGCAAAGCTAAAGTCAAAACGACTCGCAAATTACCTCGAGTGGCAACGGCCGGAGAACCCCTAGAATACTACATTGAGATATACAATGAAGGTAAACGAACTCTCTCGGGAGCTAATTTCAAGGAAATGAGGCCAGACAATCGCCCTAATCGAGAGCTATTTGCTAACTCACGTGAACCTGGCGAAGAACACCGAAATGTCTTTGATCGCTTATTTTGCTACTATCGGTGGGAATGGCTCCAAGAGAAACTTACTCTTTTTTCCTGCAAACCATCAACCTTCATCGACTCATTACCACCAGGTGCATACACCAAAACGCCTCTGAGCCTTACACCAAAAAAACGTGGCATCATTATGCTCAAAGACCTTCGTATTTTTTTACCTGACCCATTCAGTATTTTTCAGCGATGTAGCAGCGCCCATTCCAGCGAGGACAAGCTAATCGTCTTGCCGCATCGCTATCGCATACCCCAACTGCTACTCTCGGGGAGTGCCAGATTTCAACTCGGTGGCGAGGCATTATCCAACACCATTGGTCAATCCGGTGATTTTACCAGTGTGCGTGAATATCGCCCAGGCGACCCACTTCGGCACATCCACTGGAAAAGCTGGGCACGCACAGGCATACCCATTGTCAAAGAGTATGAGGACGTCTTTTTCCCGCGTTATGGCCTTATTCTCGACACCTTTGCTAGTGAAGATCAAGCCGACCTATTTGAAGAAGCAGTATCAGTAGCCGCATCCTTTGCCGCAAGCATAGACACTCAAGAGAGCCTCCTGGATTTGATGTTTATTCATGACCAGGCCTTTGTTTTCAGTTCAGGACGCGGTGAAGATCGCGTCGACAGCATTTTGGAAGTGTTGGCAGGTGTCGATTGTGAGCCCAGAACTGACTTTGATGCATTGCAGCAACTTGTTTTGCAATACAGTGATGAGTTAACTGCCTCAATCTGTGTCTTTACCGGATGGTGTGAGCAACGGAGCAAAACCATAAGCCGACTTCACCGTGCTGGAATGGAATTGGTTATATTCTCTATTTGTCGAAGCTCACAAGAAGCAGACCAACTTCAAGAACGACATCCCTCACCCTTGCCTATTCACTGGCTACGTGCTGGCCATGTCGAAGAGGACCTAGCGATGACCAAAGCATAAATTACAACATCCATGTCAACCGCACCGCCAAAATTACTTGCTGGATTAACCCTTCTTTATTGGGGCTATCTCACAGGTCATTTGTCCGCTGCTATTCCAGCTGCTATCCTACTGGAATCCAGACATGCTGTTAGCCTACGATGGGATTTTAAATATGAATCTTACATCAAGGCGTGGCATTTATGTGTTCTCTGTGCGGTCATCATTGCGACCATCTCATGGATTGACGGCATGCGCATAGGAAGTATTCATACCCTTTTCGTGTGGGCTCCATTCATTTTCTTGCCTATTGAGCTTGCTCAGCGATTTGGCACTGCAAAAAACATCCCATTGAGCACCTTCTCATTTTTTGCGCGAAGAAAAATGCTAGATGACATCAAAGAAGGAAGAAAAATCGCCCCGAGATTATTCAACACCGGTTATCCTTACATCACCATTGTAATCTTAGCCACAGCTAAGGCCAGCCGGCATGACCTTTATCACTATGTTGGTCTATCCATTTTAGTCGGAATTTGCCTCCATGGATACACCAAAAACAATGGTCGTAGACCCGTAGCATGGGCATGCGCGTTCATCCTTTTGCTCGTACTCTCTTGGGTTGGTCAATGGAGCATGTATAAACTTTCTCGTCACTACCGTGGTGGTAACCAGCAGATCACGCTCAACCAGACCATGTCAGCTGCTGAAACAAGAACCAGTATCGGCAGGCTTGGCAGGATTAAACTCAACCCCAAAATCCTCTGGCGCATGAAGCTACACAATGGCTCCAAACCTAAGTTACTAAGGTCAGCGACCTACAACCAATATTCCAAAGCCATTTGGTTTTATTTGCCAACAACATCAAGCAGCTCCAATGACTACGATGAATTTGGATACAAGGGCTCCTCCAGTGCAGCAGTAAGGGAGGACCAGAGAGATATTCGTTGGTTCTCAGAAACCCCACCTCCATTGAGTAATGAAGCACCTATCTCGATTATCGGTGAGGTTGACGCTAAGGTGAAAGAGCACCCGCTCCCCATACCAGACCAATTTACTGCTATCGGCGATCTCGATACCGAAGCATTCGTTGAGTGTAACTCGATGGGGACGATACGCATGGCAAACCCAGATTACAACGTGATCGAATATGCTGTATGGAGAGGAGACACTTCCAATACAGAGGAGCCTCCAATCCAACAGTCCGATTCCAGCTACAATCTTGACCTCAGTATTCCGAGGCATGAAAGAGATGCGCTCAAACGTGTATGTACGGAACTAGATTTATATAACCCAAGTCTGAGCACGCTCGAAAAAATAAAAATCATTAAGCATTTTTTCATCGATAATTTCACCTACAGCACACACCTAACAACGCCTAGGTTTGATCGCGGAAAACGTCAATCCGCTACAAGCCTCTTTCTTGAGGATTCTCGAACAGGGCATTGTGAATATTTCGCAACTGCTACGACACTCCTACTTCGTGAAGCTGGCATCCCAGCACGCTACTGCATTGGTTATGCCGTTCACGAACTAGGCAACGACAAAAACGAATGGGTCATGCGAGGACTTCACGCCCACGCATGGAGCCGAGTATGGATAAAATCAACATCAAGCGGCAAAGATGGCAAATGGATCGATGCAGACCTAACTCCCCCATCGTGGCAATCTATCGAGGCCCAAAATTTGGACAATTGGAAGCAGCGACTCTCTGACAAATGGCAGCTGCTACGTGAAGACTTTCTTATATGGCGCACCAAAGAGGCCAACAAAACCAGAGTGTTTTACGTCTTGGCTGCCATACTTAGCTTGGTCGTGATCTGGGTCAGTTGGCGCCTATGGAGCTCTCGACAGAGAAAATCAGACACTAGACTCCAAGCTTATCAGCGGCCAAAATACGCTCCTTACACCTCCCTCCATAAGCTAGAGCCCTTGGTAGCTGGGAAAATAGGGCGTAGACCGACAGGAACCCCACTGTGCAAATGGCTACAAGGTCTGCTTCTGGTTGATGAGCAAGCTGACCCTGAGCTCGAAGAATCTCTTGCCACTGCCATAGCTCTGCACTCTATCGTTCGATTCGACCCGACCAAATCAAGTCCCAAACAAAATCAAGAGCTTGCGCTGCTCTGCAAACGCATCAAACAGCAAATCAAAAATTACCAGAGCTATAAAAAATAAATGCTATCATACTGATATTCAATCATGACACTTTGACTGTTGTCTCTGTATTTTTTGGGTTGGAGTTGCTATTTTTACCGCTAGTATCCCGCTCATGGAAGAGACAAGCTCCAAAAAACCACTTATCTATTTTACAGCTATCATCATCGTTATTGCTGTAATCGCATTATTCACCATCAAAAAATGCACAGTAACCGAGGATAACCAGATAGACCCCAGTCAACTGAGCGAAACTTCAGATGATATTGGCAACTTAAAAAATCTGAGTGAGTCTAATGAAGTAGAGGCCACTCCGGAGGAGCTTATTGGAGAAATTCGAGAGGTCATGCTCTCAGCAGACAAGGCCAAGAACGCGCAGCCATTGATTGACTATCTTGGGAAAAATCATTTTTCCCGTTCCCAAATTGAACAACTTAAGCGGCTCGCCGGCAGCTCCGGACTAAAACTAGACCCTAGCAACCCTTTTTCTCGTGTCGAAGGCTATCCAAATCGCTGGGCTCTCACCTTAGCTGACAAAAGCAAAATATTTATTGATTTAGAGAAATCGGCGACTGGCAAATGGAAAATAAAAAAGATCACCCTGCCAAAATCCGATCAAACCACTGCCAAACAAACAGGCAACAAAGATAACAAACCTTTACCCGAAACACCTGCTACTGATCAATCTGCCTTGATTGCAATTAAGCAATTTCTTGCTGCTGTTACTGGGCTCGATGCTGCCGCAGCAGGCAAGCTCATTGATGATTCTCAGGTATCCTATGCCACACTAGCCGGTCTCTGCATCATCTTTGAGGAAGGTGATTACGCTTTATTGAAGGAGAAAGGATTGCGGAAAATGTTCCTCAAAGACACCAGCTCGGGATGGCTAGTTCGCCTGCGATCCAAAAGCTCTGGTGAGCTGGCAATGATCTCTATTACCAGCAAGAGAGGCAATATCGACTCACCTTGGAAAATCACCGAAATCAACCTAGACGATCTACTATCCGATTACGCTCAGCGAGTCCTTGACGGTGATATTTATTACAGTCCACTGATCAAAAACCCTAAGGGCGGCGATACCCTTGCTATTTATTTCGATCTCGACGCTAAAAACCTAACCACGCGCACCAAGCGGCAGCTCACTATTGTTGCCAAGCTACTCAAGACAAGTCTGGAGAAAAAGCTCACCATATCAGGACATACGGATTCATTAGGCTCTGACCCATATAACCTCTCCCTATCAAGAGCTCGCGCCGAAAAAGTCATGCAATTCCTTACTGAAAACGGCATCAACAAAGACCAAATGGAAATCGTTGGTTACGGCAAGTCTAAGCCGCGCCTTCCCAACACAACCGCAAGCGGAGACGATTCGCCAGCAGGTCGACGTGCTAATCGCCGCGCAGAAATACTTCTAGACTTCTAGACACGGAGCCATGCACAGCCAAACGTCTTTACTCATTCGTCAAAGAGTTGTCTATGCGCTTGCCTCTACCGTGTTCATAGCAGTCATTTGCTGGTTCGCTCTGAGCTATACTCGGAGCAACAAAGATTCTCCGGCACCACTCAAATCACTAGCATCAGCACAACAAGCAGACGCCCCCCTTGGCTATCCCTTGCCAGGTAGCCAACAGCCAAGCCCTTTTGACCATCGCTTCATTCAGTTCAGTGCCTTTGAACGAGCAATGATTCCGACAGCCACGCGCATGAGTGCAGCCATGGGAACGAGATACGGGGGCCTCAGCTACAATGCGCAACAATACTGGGATCACAATCATGAACGTGGCGGTCATCATACTGGAGATGACATCAACGGTATCGGAGGAATGAACACCGACTTAGGAGATCCAGTTTATGCAGCTGCTAATGGCATTGTTTATTATCGTGGTGAGCCTTCGCCAAGCTGGGGAAATACCATCATATTAGCACACCGAAACACACAGGGTGACATTTTATTATCGATGTATTCACACTTGGATAAAAGCTATCTTGCTCACGGCCAATTGACCAACAAGGGCGAGGTAATAGGCACTGTAGGAACAGCCAATAATAATTACCCCGCCCACCTTCATCTTGAAATGCGTGATAGCACAGGCATCCATATTGGCAGCGGCTATGTCAAAAACCCAGGCGAACTCCTCAACCCATCACAAACGATAAAAGAAAACATGACCAAGCCTGCGGAAGATTTATTTCCCTCTATTCTCTCAGTGGCGATCAAAGATCAGCGAGAACAACGCAAACAAGAGTTTTTTCAGCAATAGAAAAATCGCTCCCTCCGCGCTTTAATTATTCCAAGAATCGAACTAGAATCATCGACACTTTTAGAGCTTTTCTATACCAATAACGAGTCACCAATCCCAGAGCATGAGCACAGACGTACCTAATAGTAGTTTCACCCCCCCCGAGCTCGATGAAATTGCAGCTCTTCTGCCTCAATTTGAAATTCTATCATTCATCGCCAAAGGCGGGATGGGTGCTGTGTACCTCGCCAAACAAAAGTCGCTCGATCGAGAAGTTGCGATCAAAATACTTCCCCGCAGCTTTGGTGAGGACGAAGCATTTCGGTCATCCTTTGAGGCTGAGGCCAAGAGCATGGCCAAGCTTAACCACCCTAACCTGATTGGTATTTATGATTTCGGTCAAATTGACGGCATGCTCTACATCGTTATGGAGATGGTGCATGGAAGCTCCCTCTATCATGCCTCCTACGGAAAAACGATTGATCAAGCAGAAGCTGGCCGAATCATCTGTGAAATTTGCCGCGGTCTCGACAACGCTCACCAACAAGGGATCCTCCATCGAGATATCAAACCCGCTAACATCCTACTCGACGATCAGCTATCGCCAAAAATAGGTGACTTTGGTCTTGCTCGTCCCATTGGAGATCACGAGTCTGATACTGCCTACGGAACTCCCGGCTATACTGCACCCGAGGTCGTGCATAACCCAAGCGCTGTTGATGAAAGCACCGATCTCTACTCCGTAGGCGCCATGCTTTACGAGCTTCTTACGAGTAAACTCCCCGAGAAGCCTTACATGCCAGCAGCAACCCTCGTTGGCTGTGATACTAGGTTTGATGATATCGTGCGCAAAGCGATGAACGGAGACCCTATACTAAGGTTTCGAACTGCCCAATCAATGGTAGAAGCTATTGAAGCTATCATAGACGAGAATAAACCGGCAAGTAATAACAGCCGGCTAATCACCTCAGCGGGAACAGCGGCGGCATCACCCCAATCGCCTCGACCTGCGTCACCACCAATTATCACCAAAAAGTCGAGCCCTACACTGCGTAACGTCATTATTATCCTTATATTATTGGGGGCGATCTATGGCAGCTGGACATGGCTCCAAAAAGCAAAAGTCACACGAGAAGCTGAAAACAATCAAATCATTGCCGAAAACGAGCGCAAAAAGTCTGAAGTAACCAAGAAAAAAATTAAGAACCGAGAGCAAAGAAAAATTGAATCAGAAATTCGACGCAAAAATAAAATCAGCCCTCAAACGTTTGTAGATAACAACGACACCAGCATCAAAAAAGAGGTGAAGCCCAAGCCTAGAGCCTCAAAAAAATGTCCTGAATTAGAGGCAATAAAAGAAAAGTGCTCTACCCTGACCAAAAAAATCAAAGGCAAAGCAGACGAAAAATTTAGCCGCAACACTAAAAGCTATGGTCTCGACTTAAAGTATTACCTAAGGGGCTTACCTAATAACCGACAAAGCGAAATTGCCCCCTACATCGAGAAGATGAAAAACCTAGATGATGATGGGCATATCCCCTCCAATTTCTCCAAGGCTGGAATGCCGGATAAGGTGGTAAAGATCTACGAAAGCCGTCTGCGACTCCAAGACAAGATTGAGCAAAGTTTCCTCGAGGAAACAGCCGAATTACAAAGCTTTTATCAAAAGAACCTGCTGAAAATTAAAGGCGGTCTGGCTGATAAGGGACTGAAGGACCAAATCCCAGCCGTTGAGGACGAAATCGATGCTGTTCGAGTATCAGAACAGGAATTTATAGATCATATTCTTCAAAGATGATCACCAAGTAGACTAATGGGGTAGCAGATTATTTTATGCTAAAACTGCTGAATGAACGAACTCTTGATTGGCAAAATAATGTTATAGCAGCATATTGCCCCCGTGCCTGAGAAAAAGAGCTCCAAACCATCTACTAAAGATACCCATGCCATCCGCATTTCGGGTGCTCGACAACACAACCTGAAGAACATCAGCCTCGAGATCCCACTGGGCAAGTTCTCTGTCATTACAGGCCCATCCGGTTCTGGCAAATCCTCGCTGGCCTTTCACACGCTCTACGCCGAAGGCCAGCGCCGTTACGTTGAGACATTCTCACCCTACGTACGCCAGTTTCTCGATCGTATGGATAAACCCGTGGTCGATCGTATTGATGGCATTCCACCAGCGATTGCTATTGAGCAAAAAAACACCATCCGCTCGACACGCTCCACCGTAGGCACGCTCACTGAGCTTAATGATTACCTCAAGCTTCTCTTCCCCCACCTTGCAGAGGCATACGACCCAAAGACTGGCGAACGCATCGAGCCTGACACACCAGAATCGATCGTTACTTGGTGTCAATCAAAGCTACTTGATGCGTCTGTGATGGTAGCATTCCCGGCATCAGTGGCCCCGGGCACGCCAAGCACAGATGTCCTGCCTTTGCTCAACCAGCAAGGCTACACCCGCATCTACCACCGTGGCAAAGTCTACCGGACCGACGAAGCACACCCAAAACTCAAATTTGACGCATCCATACTCGTCATCCAAGATCGCCTCAAAATTACCACTCGTAACAAAGCGCGTCTCTCGGAAGCCATTGATACCGCCCTAAACTTGGGCAAAGGCAAGCTTGAGATCATCACTCCAGATAGTTCGAAACCGTTTTCCACCACATGGACCAACCCATCCACAGGATTCACCCTGCGCCCGCCAAGTGCATCCTTATTCTCATTTAATTCCCCTCTTGGTGCTTGCCCCCACTGTCGCGGATTTGGTCGCACCATTGGCATTGATCTTAGTAAGGCAATTCCAGACCCATCCCTCAGTATCAAACAAGGCTGTGTGACGCCATTTACCACCGCCAGAGGAGCTGAATGCCAACGAGATCTGCTGCACGCTGCGCGTGCAGCAGGCATTGATATCCACACCCCCTACCAAGATCTCGAACACCATGAACGCCAATGGCTCCTCTATGGTGAGCGAGATGACTCAGAGGACGCGTGGGAAAACCATGAATGGTACGGCGTGAAAGGTTTTTTTGACTGGCTTGAGACCAAATCTTACAAAATGCATGTTCGTGTCTTTCTGTCTCGCTATCGTGCCTACACAGATTGCTCGCACTGCCATGGATCGCGCTTACAGCCTGAGGCACTGTGTTTTAAAATACAGGGCAAAACCCTTCCCGAGCTTTGGCAAATGCCTGTTGTCGATTTGTCTCAGTGGTTCTCGGCTAAATTTAAGAGCAACAAATCAAAATCCATTTCGCATGCCTTGGCTGAGATCAGATCTCGGCTCAACTACCTGTGCGAAGTAGGCCTCACCTACCTCACCTTAGAGCGCCCCGCCAATACTCTCTCGGGAGGTGAAATTGAACGAGTCAATCTGACGACCTGTCTCGGCGCTGCCCTCACCAATACCCTCTTTGTGCTGGATGAACCCACCGTTGGCCTTCACCAACGCGACATTGACCAACTCGTCAATGTCATGCACGACCTGAGAGACAAAGGCAACACCGTGGTTGTCGTTGAACATGAGGAAACAGTCATGCGATCTTGCGATCACCTAATCGATCTAGGTCCAGCAGCAGGAGAGCATGGCGGCAGTATTGTTGCAGAGATTTCAGGTCGCCAAGCTCAGCAAAAATCGATTAGCAAAAAGTTCCCTGATTCTAAAACATTACCTTACCTCTCGGGAGTGGCTCAGATAACACCGCCCACCTCTCGGCGCAGCTCCAAAAAACAACTAACTATTAAAGGGGCAAACAAACATAACATCAACAATCTAAGCTTCAAATTGCCCCTCGGCATCTTCACTTGTCTTACTGGTGTCTCGGGCTCGGGCAAGTCGACACTGGCCCACGACATTCTCTACCTCAACCTTGCCAAGCAGCTTGGCATTATCAACTCCGAGGAAGCAGCACCTATCAAGTCTATTACCGGCCACCAGCAACTCAGCTCTGTCGAACAAGTCGACCAGTCCCCTCTCACCCGCACGCCTCGATCCACCCCTGCCGTTCACACAGGAGCGTTTGACGCTATTCGCCAGCTCTTCACCCTAAGCCAAGATGCACAGGATCAGAAACTGACCCCCGGCTACTTCTCATTCAACTCAGGTATTGGCCGTTGCCAGCGCTGCCTGGGTAATGGCTTCGAAAAAGTAGAGATGCAATTCCTCTCCGACCTCTTCATTACCTGCCCTGAATGTGATGGAAAGCGCTACACTAGCAGAGCGCTCCATTACACCTATCGTGGACGCAATATTGCAGAAACGCTCGAATTAACCATTACTGAAGCCATTGCATCTACAAGCAGCTATATCGAGGATAGTGCGGGCAAAGAGACAAGACTACTCAAGAAAATCCTCACCACCCTCCAACCTCTTATCGATGTTGGTCTTGGCTATCTCCGCCTTGGGCAACCTCTCAACACCCTATCTGGCGGAGAATCTCAGCGCCTCAAACTCTGCAAAATTCTGACCGAAGCACACAAATCAAATTCCAAACTCTTGATTCTCGATGAGCCTACTACCGGTCTTCATTTTACCGATATCGAAAAGCTATTAGAAGTCTTCCAACGCCTGACTGACGCTGGTCACACACTGCTTGTCATTGAACACAACCTTGATGTCATAAGATGTGCCGACCACATTATTGATCTCGGCCCCGGACCAGGAGCCGATGGTGGCAACATCATCTTCAACGGTACCCCTGAAGACATTCTCTCCGAAAAATCAGCCACCGCCATCGCCCTGCAGTTGCAACTAGCAAGCAAATCAGCGAAAAAATCCTCGCCACCAAAGCCAGCCAAGCGCAGCCAGAAAAAGGCGAAAGCCGCTCATGCCATCGAAATATCAGGCGCTCGTGAGCACAACCTCAAAAATATATCAGTCGATATCCCACGAGATGAGCTCGTCGTGGTCACCGGTCTCTCTGGATCTGGAAAGTCGACTCTCGCTTTTGATATCGTATTTGCCGAAGGGCAGCGACGCTTCCTCGATTCTATGTCTCCTTACGCCAGGCAATTCGCTGGTCAGCTTGAGAAACCGGATGTCGATCGCATCACTGGCTTGCCGCCAACGGTAGCCATCGAACAGCGTGTCTCACGAGGCGGAGGCAAATCCACTACAGGCACAGTCACTGAAATTTACCACTTCCTGCGCCTACTCTATGCCAAGCTTGGCACCCAACACTGCCCAGAGTCTGGTGAGGCTGTGATTTCTCAAACGACAGATACCATTGAGAAACAAATCCGCCAGCTTCATAAAAAGCATCAAAAAATGCTCATTTTGGCACCACTCATCCGAGCACGCAAAGGCTACCATACTGATATTGCTATCGCTGCCGCCAAAAGAGGCATCACCCAGCTCCTCGTTGATGGTAAGCTAATGGATACTGAGGGCTTTCAGCCACTCAAACGCTATCAACCCCATGACATTTATGCAGTCTGTGATTCTGCAGAGCAGGCACTACAAATTGGCAAAGGCAGCTGCGCGGTCCTTACCAAGCCCCCGAGCAAAAACAAACATGCCAATCTGAAAACTTTTAGTTCCTCGCGAGTCTCACCTGTGACTGGCAGGTCTTTTGAAGAACCAGACCCTCACCACTTTTCATTCAACTCACACCGTGGCTGGTGCCCAAGCTGCAGAGGCTATGGCGTGATCTCATCGACTACACACCGAGGTGCCAAAGCCGACCAATACAACTCTGAACTCGAGGCCGAAATTCATGAGAATCTGAGCTCATCCGACCCCGAGTCCAGCTATCTATGCCCTGACTGCCATGGAGCAAGACTGAGAGAGGACTCTCGCCATGTCCTCATCCACGGGCAGGCGATACACCATATCAATGCGCTTTCCGTGATAGAGGCAATCAATGTGTTAGCAGATTGGAAATTTACTGGGCGCGAAAAGCTCATCTCTAGGGATATCGTACCTGAGATCATTCAACGGCTCCACTTCCTCGACCACGTGGGACTTGGCTACCTTCAGCTAGACCGTTCAGCCGATACCTTGTCTGGTGGCGAATCCCAGCGCATCAGGCTAGCAGCCCAACTCGGGTCAAATTTGCGAGGCGTTCTCTATGTCCTCGATGAGCCCACGATCGGTCTGCATCCAAGGGATAACGTCAAGCTTCTCGACACATTAGATTCCCTGCGCCAACGAGGTAACTCCCTACTCGTCGTCGAGCACGATGATGAAACGATCTCTCGTGCCAACACCCTCATCGAGCTGGGCCCCGGAGCTGGTGTGGAGGGCGGACAATTGATCAAACCAGCGATATGTGAGACACCACGAACAACACGCACTCGCCGCCCCTTACCCCAAGCCAAGGCTCCTAGCGGCTGGCTCAGGCTCACAGGATGCCATGCTAATAACCTCAAAAATATCGACGCTCGCATTCCTCTCTCGCGACTCACCGTGCTAACGGGTGTCTCTGGATGTGGCAAATCATCTCTCATGAGGGGGTGCCTATCCCATGCCGCAGGTAATCACACAGCACAAACAGCAAGCTACAAAACAAAATCTGGCTTCGGATCTATCAAATCCTGCTTCGAAGTCGACCAGTCCCCAATCGGGAAAACCTCACGCTCCTGCCCAGCTACCTATGTGAAGATTCTCGATACAATCCGCCAGTTGTTTGCCCAGTTACCTGAGGCCCGTGCACGCGGGTTCACGGCATCACGCTTTTCTTTTAACAACAAAGAAGGCCAATGTCCTGAATGCAAGGGTAATGGTCGCATCAAGCTGGAGATGGACTTCCTCCCTACCACATGGATCCACTGCGAAACTTGCCATGAAATGCGCTACAATGCCGCCACGCTAGATATCCGCTATAATGGCAAAAATATCGGTGAAGTGCTAAGAATGAACATTCGACAAGCTGCCGAATTTTTCAATGCAGTGCCTAAGCTACAGCGCACACTCAGCTTACTTTCCGATACGGGCCTCGGCTATTTACAGCTCGGCCAACCCAGCCCCACACTTTCAGGAGGCGAAGCACAGCGTATCAAGCTTGTCTCCGAGCTCACCAAGGGGCGAGCCAGAATCAGAGGTACTAAGGCATACCAT
>Ga0206130_10001379_pt1 | contig 35676 bp, 37 predicted proteins | sample Helgoland_Spring_9_FD_148637 | JGI IMG/M metagenome (GOLD analysis project Ga0206130, IMG submission 148637) | Pelagic subsurface seawater microbial communities from Kabeltonne, Helgoland, North Sea - Helgoland_Spring_Bloom_20160512_1 | ecosystem: Environmental > Aquatic > Marine > Epipelagic ...
CGAGCCAAACGGTGTCGAAGCATCCTCCGCCATATCCATCCCCCCATCCCCCACCTCCATCCCCCCCCTCTGTCGATTTTTCCGTGTTCTTTTCTTCATCTTTCTCCCTTTTGTTCTTTTTTGACTCTTCTTTTGTTTAATTCTTCTACCCCCAACTTTTCGCCCAACTTTTTTGGATAATTTCCGCAAATTCTTAGAAACTCTTTTTGAAAATTTCTTTCGAGATAAATTCTGTTTTTTCATTCTTTGATAATATTAACAAAGATTTTTTTTCCTATAATTAATTAATTAATTAATTATATCTCTATATATTTTGAACAAAATTTTTAAAATAATTATTATAAAGTGTAATTTTCCAGTTGGATAATCTTTACTAGATATGTCAGTTTCAGTAATTTTTTTATTAAATAACATTTCATTTTTGTTTATTTCAAATAAATTTCCGTTATCGTCAATACAATAGTATCGGTATTATCTTTATTATGGAATACAATGATATTGTATTATTGTAAATCAGTAATAGAAATAGTAGCTAATAAAGAGAAAAATAAGAAAAAATAAAAAATGTGTAATATTGTACTTGTATTACTAATTATTTTTTAGTAAATGTAAAAAAATTTTTTCTACTGGACACTTCATGATCCAATATGGCTTGTATTTCTTCGATGGTGGCAGTGTCAACATTTCTAGTAGAAAAAGAAACCAGTAGATTTTGTAAATTCTCACTATATCTCCTTCCCACATCCTTTAAATAATCTAATAGATGTTGGGTTGATGTTCCTAATCCACAAAAATTCATATATACTATTTTATAATCATCATCTACTTTAAAATCAAAAATAGATTCATTTAAAATAAATTTTTCATCTTCACCCGCATCGAGACAATTTGGCATAAAAATTTTATGCCATTCAAATGTGTGATGGTCAATATCGGTAATATAAAGTCTTAAGCGTTTGTTAATAATATCTTCACTTACTACATTTGAAAGTTCGCCAAGAAACAACTGTGTAAATCTACCATGACCATCCATCATATAAACTTTTATCGCTTGTTGAGAGGATTCATCCCTACCCAAAATATTCGTAAACTTTGTTACTAATTCTTTTGCACGTAAGATTTGATCCTGCCAAACACTAGAATTTTCTAAATCTCCTTTTGAGAATAAATGTGTATTTGTTTGTGTTTCTCTGTTACTAATATCTACAAATCTTAACCATTCAATCCACGAATTATTATCGCTTGAATTTTTTCCAATTTTGGTTAAGTAATCTGTAAAACTTTCAAATCCTAATCCCATTAAATCTTCTTTCAACTTTTCTACTTGTCTTTCTGTAGGTTGTAATTGTTCGAAGTAAGCACATTTCGCGACTAAATTAGTAAGATAATTATCACTTGAAAGTTTTGTATAATCTTCCCCGGTAAGTTGTTGTTTCGAGATGGCTAAATTAACAGCACCATCAAGTAAATCATCAAAAACAGTATTACCCTCTTGTTGACCAAATTTTTTCTTTAATTTTTCTTTTATAAATAATAAAAAAGGGGTTTCTTTATCCTTTTTAAATCTTTGTCTTGATTGGTCTAAACTCAAATAATTATTATCGGGTAATGTTAATACTACTATTAAATTATTTCTAATTATATTATAATATTTTTCGCACATTTCTTGATCCTTTTTATGAATATTTTGAGAAATAAGTGGTAATATTTTCCGAAGACGTATGAGCTGCGCTCCTGCCGCTGGCCCTCCCCCTCCCCCTCCCACATCCATCCCCCCCCTCTGTCGATTCTTCCGTGTTCTTTTCTTCATCTTTCTCCCTTTTGTTCTTTTCTTTTGTTTAATTCTTCTACCTCCAACTTTTCGCCCAACTTTTTTGGATAATTTCCGCAAATTCTTAGAAACTCTTTTTGAGAATTTCTTTCGAGATAAATTCTGTTTTTTCATTCTTTGATAATATTAACAAAGATTTTGTTTCCTATATATTTTGAACAAAATTTTTAAAATAATTATTATATGTTTTTATAGCGTGTAATTTTCCAGTTGGATAATCTTTACTAGAGATGTCGGTTTCAGTAATTTTTTTATTAAATAACATTTCATTTTTTTTTATTTCAAATAAATTTCCGTTATCATCAATACAATAAGTGCCAACTGTATTATGTGTATGATATTTATCAAGTAATTCTTGACAGTTTCTCCATGGATCGCTATAAATTTTCCCCCACCCTTTAGTTGTTTGACAATGGGAATATTTTTTTCTTTCTTTTTCTGGTAAATCATTTTTAACCCCAGTCATATCCACAAAATTAGATTTATCTTTTGGGTTTTTTTTTGATAAATTTAAACAATAAAAATTATAGTTAGGGTTAGAAGTAGATAAATAATCACAGTCTTTATTAACAACTTTAATACTGTCAATTCTCGAATCAAATAAATTATTTCTAGAATCATATGAAATTATATCATAAACTTTAAAATTATATTTATTATATAACTTTTCAAATTTTATAACACATGGAGTAGGTAATCTACCCATTCCAAATAAATGTAAATATAAATTTTCAAATAGAAGTATATTCTTTATTATAATATTATACAATTCTTCATCATTAAATATTTCAATTAAAATTAAATATGTCAAACCGGCACCCATAGAATGACCATTAATCATTATTTGGTCATAACCTCCTTTTTGAAAAATTTTTAATAAATTATCTCTTAATCCATTCTTCCATAATTCATTAAATTCATTTTGAGAAAAATTACTTCCCCAACATAAACATATACATAATACTGATATTATTTTAGTAAAACTTCCCTCACCATAATCTAAATTTAACAAATACCATTTCGAAGTTTTACATTGTGTTTGATTACATATTATAAAATTTCCTTCCAAAGAACATATATTTTTTTTTTCATTAAATTTACAACCTACCGCTTTACCCTTGCCACAGTCTTCTTTTTTTATTTTAATACATCTATCTAAGGGGAATGAACCAGACTTCCCTCTTGTTCTCACTTTTCCTCTACTTTTTTTAGTTCCTTTTCTCTTGGACTCTCCATTTTCGGCGGAAACTGTTCCTTTAGACACCTTACTTTCTTCAGTTCCTGTCGAATTTGTCGACCCTACAGAACCCACCGCATCTTGTAATAACTTATTTGTTTCAATTATTTTATAATTACGAATAGTATGACCGGCTATACTTGATAATCTTTTATGAGGATCCCAATAATTTTTTAAACCCGAATATAATAAATCTAATCCCAATAATAGATAATGTTCTTTAATTAGTAATTCGGAAGGTGTATAAAATATATTATTAACAGAATTAGTTTGACTATTTTTTGATAAGGCACCCCCTTTAATTTTAGTTTTAGTTTTATAAGTCTTATGAAATTTTTTTTTCTTAGAATTATATTTTTTTTTGTTCATATATTATATACATATTAAAATAATATCAATAATAAAAATAAAATATTTAGCATATGAAGGTTTTAACCTTAAAATACTTAAATTTGTTTTAGTTCCGCACAGGGTTCGAACCTGCGACCTTTTGCGTGTAAAGCAAACGTGATAACCAACTACACCAACGGAACTAAAATATTGCGACTATAACAGGATTCGAACCTGCTTAAGCAGAGCCCAATGGATTAGCAGTCCGTCGCCTTAACCACTCGGTCATATAGTCCTAATTTATATTTTAAAAATAATTTTTAAATCATTTTTAAACTAATATATTTTTATTCAATAAAAAAGTATTAATTCAAATAAATTATTTATTCCATAATTTCCAATCTCTCAAAAAAATCATGTAAAGAATCCATATCCCCAATTTGATTTCCACCGACTATCGCATTAACTTCCCCTTTATCTAAAATTTCAGTTTTCCATTTCTTAAAAGCGTCTAATTTCGACTTCATTGCTCTATCATTATTCTCATTAAAAAATTTACTTGCTTCCTCCAATAAAGTTAATTGGTTCATTTTAGTTTGGATAATTTGATTATCCTTATCAACTTGTACTCCTTCCATAAATGTAGGAATGGCGTAGACTTCTCCATTTTCTAATTCATAAATCCACCACCTAAAACATAATTTATGTGTTTCTTCCGGATGATTAGTTGAAGAAAATACCATTAAATCACCGTCATATACTCCAACGGAAGCACTTTCCACCGGAACAGATTGAATTCTATCATACATTTTCATACTGTCTTCCTTGAACTTATAAATACAGTGTCCTGATTTAATTGTCTTTATTTTCGTTTTATCTACACCTTCTGATAAAACATCGTTTAATGTTTCCAAATGCTCCTCCGAAAAATCATTAATACCATTCAAACTTGAAACCATTAATGAAGCACCTTCACATTCCTTTGGATATGGAGTTTCCCTAGTATAATTTTCCTTTAAATGATTATGAACTGCGGTTAAAAATCTATTCAGTAATTCCTTATCATCACTTGGAACATATACCTGAGATAACAGAACATTTAAGGGACAATTCTCCCCAAATAAACCCAGTAAGTCAGAAGGTATGTTTTCTTCTGTATATGCCGGTTCATTTAAAGTACCTATGGTATTTTTAACATCAGATATTTCTGATAATGTATATTTAGTTGTAGAAAATAAATTACCCATTTTTATTTAATTAGTTTTACATTTAGAGTGTAAATCCTTTATAAATCAATTTTTAATAATTTTTATTTAAGATTTATTTAAGAGAACTTTTATTCAAAAATTATAGAAAATAAATATATATAATATATATAAAATGTCAAAAAAAGAAGGTTCTTTAAGAAACCAATTTAGAAAAGCACGAAAATCAACACAACGAACAAATGTCTCATTCTCTCAAAGATTGAGAAGAGAAGGGGCGGGAGCGGGAGCAGGAGCGGGAGCAGGAGCGAGAGCAGGAGCGGGAGCAGGAGCGGGAGCAGGAGCGGGAGCAGGAGCGGGAGCAGGAGCGAGAGCAGGAGCGGGAGCAGGAGCGGGAGCAGGAGCATATGGTAATAACACAGAAGAATTGAGTCAAAGTAATGATGATTTATCTGTTATAAAAAAAAAATTATTATCCTCTGTAAAATATAAATCTCAAAATTATTCTTATTCTAAAGAAATTGATAGTTCCCCTGGTATTTCTCCTTTATTTATTGCTTCTAGAATAGGAGAAGTCGAAATATTAAAAAAAATATTAGAAATAAAAAAATCAAATATAAATGAAATAAATATACTTACTGGGAAAACTCCTTTATATATAGCAGCATATGAAGGACACATAAATATTATTAAAGTATTATTAAATAATGGAGGAAACCCAAATATTTCTACTAAAGAAGGAAAAACTCCTTTATATATAGCAGCACAGGAAGGACACCTAAACATTATTAAAGTATTATTAAATAATGGTGGTAATCCAAATATTTCTACTAAAGAAGGAAATACTCTATTATGTTTAGCAGTAGAAAATATAAATAATAATCTTGTAAGTCTATTACTTACACACAAAACAAATCCAAATAAGGTAAGAGACAAAGATGGTAAAACTCCACTATTTATAGCAGTAGAAAAAAATAATGTTGAAATTATAAAAAAAATATTGAAATATAAAGCAGATCCAAATATTCCTACTAAAGAAGGAGATAATCCATTATGTTTAGCAACCGAACAATATAATAATGATATTATAGAAATATTATTACACCATAAAGCAAATCCAGACGTAACTAATAAATATGGAAATACTTCTCTATTTATAGCGACAGATTACAATAATAATAAAGCTATAGAATTATTATTACAAAAAGGGGGAAATCCTAATATTTCAGATAATCAAGGATATACTCCCTTACATATTGCGGTCGAAGAAGATAAACCAATTATTATTAATATGCTTCTAAAAGGAGGTGCAAAACTTAATATTCCAAATAAAGAGGGAAATACTCCCTTACATATTGCAGTTGAAGAAGATAAACCATTTATTATTAATATGTTTATGAAAGGAGGAGCAAAACTTAATATTCCAAATAAAGAGGGAATTACTCCTTATCAATTAGCTTTTGAAAAAGGAAATAGAGAAATTATACAATTATTTAGGGAAATAGAAAGGGCACTTCCCGCATATAGAAAAAAAATAACACCCCCTCCATCATTAAGCCCGCCTAGATATACATCATATCCTTTACAACAAACAGAGTCCCCTCCTCCACAATATGAAAAAATGAAAAAGAGAGTTGCCGGATTAAAAAAAAAAAATAAAAGCAAAAAAAATAAAAGCAAAAAATGTAGAAAAGGTAGAATGGGTAAAAAAAACTAAAAAATAAAGTTTTACATAAATAATATTTAAGGTTTATTTATAAAGGATTTACAATCTAAATATAAAACTTTAATTAAAATGGTTATTATAGATGACTATATTAAAAATTTATATACCATAACTTCGAATAAATATATTGGAACTTATGATATTTCTTTTATATCTAAATTGGAATTACATATTCCTTCCGTTCAAAGACTAGAATATAAAGATAAAATCAAAGATATCGTATCATATCAAGAAGAATATTTTAAGAAAAATAAAAAATTTAATTTTTTAGGAGTGATTAATATTCATTATTGTTCCTTTGATAAAAAATTATATATTTTAGACGGACAACATAGATATAAAGCAATTCTTGAATTATACCACAATAAATATGAAAATGAACCTATTCATATAGAAATGATTATAGTAAATAACTTAGAAGAATTAAAAGAGAATTATGAACTCCTCAATAAAAATACACCATTGCCGGAATTTGAGTTTGGTATTCCAGAACAAAATACTATACATAATGAAGTATTGAAATATTTTATAGATAAATATGGAGAATTATTTTCCACTAAAACGAAAGTAAGAAGACCTAATATTTCCAGAATTAGATTTGAAGAAGCACTTGAATTTTTACAAAATAAATTGAAAACAATTCACGCACAAACTTTAATAAATCAAATTGAAACGGTAAATGAGAAAATGTTAAATTGGAATGAAACTAATTTCCCTAATATTTCAAATTTAAGTAATCCACAAAAAACATTGAAAGAATGTAAAACTTGGAAATTCTTTCTAGGTATGTTCCTTTTTAATAATCAAGAATATAGTTATGATTGGGTTAAAACTATTATTAAAAATGAAACAGGTGAAGATATTATAAAAAAAATAATCAAACAAAATAGGAAGAAAACAATACCCAAAAAATTAAAAAATCAAGTATGGGATCAATATATTGGGAAAGAATTAGGTATCTTTAATTGTTTATGTTGTAATGAAAGTGAAATAAGTAAGAGCGAATTTCACGCAGGACATTATATTTCCGAAGTAAATGGAGGTAAAACGAATAAGGAAAATTTAAGACCAATATGTGCGGGATGTAATTTATCAATGGGAAAAAAGAATATGGATGAATATATGAATCAATATTATAAAATTGAAAATAATTAATTTAAAAATAATTATTTAATCATTGATAATGTTAACAGTATTTTTCTGGGAAAAACCTAAAATTAGATATCCTACATTTGAAGAATTTATAATTTTTAAAAAAACACCTAAAATTAAAAAAGATTTTTAAAAAATATTAATGTTTATGGTTTTATAAGGTATAAATGAATACTAATCTGTGATATACCAATTGCGACAGCAATGTATTGGAAGAATTTACTAATATTTCTACCTACTAAACCTATATATAAGAATATGAAAAAAAACACTACATAATGAAAAAAATTAATCCAATTTCTTCTGGACCAATCTTTCATTTTTTCTTTAATAAATTTATGTCTAACAATAAATGGTATAAATAACGCATAAACTGCTATTGCTCCAAATAATAAATCTATAGAAATATTTTTTTTATTGCTAAGTTGTGATTTACTTAATGAACCCGCATAAATCATTGTAGGTCCTAAAAGTAATATATGAAGGAAATTTACTTGGTTCATAGACATTTTTATAATATTTATTTATAAAATAAAAAAATTTTATTTTTTGTTTTTACTTTTCTGTTTTAGTAAGGTTTTACTTTTCTGTTTTAGTAAGGTTTTACTTTTCTGTTTTAGTAAGGTTATTCACCTTAGTCCTTACATATTTAGAATTGTATATAGGTTTGTCTTTTTTATTTCCGCCTTTTTTCCTTTTTTCTACACCCTTACCTTTACCATTTGGTTTTTGTTTGGTAACAACTATATCATAGTCATCTTCGGAATATTGTTTTGGCATTTTATTAATTATTAATTATATTATTTTAAATATCAATTTTTATTATTTTAATAAAAATAATAAAAATAGTTGTCAATTTTTATTAAAAATAATAAAAATAGTTGTCAATTTTTTTATAAAACTATTATATTATGAATACACCAAGAATAATTTATTACTATCAAACTTTTAATAGATTGAAAAATATTTTATATCAAAACACACCTGTAACACATATTCATTTATCTTCTATACATTTTGGAACAACTGATACTTCGCATTATATTCACCTTAATGATTATTCGCCATATGATAAAAGATTTGATCAAGTATGGAAAGATTTATTAAACGCAAAAAAATATAATATTAAAACTATTTTAATGGTTGGGGGAGCAGGTGGTGCTTTTGGAACATTATTTAGTAATTTTAATACTTATTATCCACTTTTAAGAGATTTAATTATAAATAAAAATAAAAATGAAAATATAATTCAAGGAGTGGATTTAGATGTAGAGGAATACACTAACATAGAAGATATTAAAATGTTAATTAGACAATTAAAAGAGGATTTCGGCAAAGATTTTATTATTACAATGGCTCCTATTCAAATGTCACTTCAAGAGGACACTACGGGAATGGGGGGTTTTATTTATAAAGATTTATATAAATCACCAGAAGGAGAAATGATAGATTATTTTAATGGGCAATTTTATATGGATTATTCGGAAAATGCTTATACACAAGTTATAGAAAATGGGTATCCTTGTGAAAAGATAGTTATGGGTATGATTTCGGGGGAAAATTATGAGGAAGAATTAAAAAAGGTTTATCAAAAATATGATACACGATTTGGAGGAGTATTTATATGGGAATATTATAATTCCCCTGTAAATTGGGAAAAAAATGTAAAAAGTATTATGGCACCTAATACTAATTGTTTGATTGTTTAGTTTTTCTTTTTGGTTTCTTTTTTTTATTTTTAGTTTTTTTTCTTTTTGGTTTCCTTTTTTTCTTTGTGCGTTTTTTTCTTTTAATTCCTTCGGCTATTGCTGTTTTGGGCGTGGATGCTGCTTCTTTGGATGTGGATGCTGCTGCTTCTTCTAAGTTTAGGCCAATGTTTCTTTTAACTATACGTTTTGCTTTAGTAGGGGTAGGGGTTAAATATGGTTTTCCTAAATTTATTTGTCGTTTTAATACGTTCAGTCTGTTCGTAAGGTTAGCTGTGGTCCGCCTGCCCGTGCCTTCTTCTGATTTTTCATATCTGTCATATTTATAATTAGGATTTTTAATTAGGTATTCTATTTTACCTATAAGCTCAATAATAGCATTAGAATCAACTCTTAATAAGTCTTCTTCAATACTATAGACCATAATTTCTTCCAATTCTTTTTCTCTTTTTCTAGTAACTTTTTTTTTATCTATATCTTCTAAATCTACGCTTTCTCCGTCAGCCCATACAGAATTAACTTTGGGAAAATACCATCCATAGTAATCTCTATCTCTCGTTACTGTATTTTTAGATCCAAAACATAAAATAAAGGCAGCAATTCTATCAAATAATAAATAACTAATTCTGTTTCCTGTCATTTTACCATATTCTGTTAAAAATTGTTTGCCTGTATGTTCTATTCTCGTTGCTCTTTCTAAATATATATCTATAAATTGGTGTGTTTTTAAATTACCAGTTAATCCCCACCAGCAACATTGTCTATATTTAATATCATCTTTTGCTTTTTTTAGTTCTAGGTCTGCTTTTTTTTTTTCAGCGCGGAAGTATTTGGAACTTGATGCCAAAGTTATTCTTTTTGGTTGAGTAGTTATTATTTTTGGTACTTCGGGCGATGATTTCTTACCTGATTTTACTGGTTGAGGAGTTATTGTTGGTTTGGTCAATGATACATTAGATACATTAGATACATTAGATACCTTAAATAATTGTCTTGATCTAGCAGGTATTAATTCTAATTCTTTTTTTGCTTCATCTTCTCTTTTTTGTTCACCCGCAGCTTTAACAATTATACCTAAAGGTCCATGTAGTTTTTTTTTGAGGTAAAGTAACATTTTATGTTGATTATTAACATCCATATTTATATCTTTATTAAAAATATCAGCATCTTCATTTATATTTGAGACACCACTTATACCAAAAAGGAATTTAAATATATTAATAAAACACCTACTTTTTTGTACTGTTTCTTTACCGTCTAAATCAAATATAGTATTTGCTATTTCATATCTTTCACCCATTTTTTTTTTAAATGCTTCTGCTGCACTTCCTGTAAATCCATTTTCTAATTTTTGCCGAATGTTATCTAATAATAAATTTATATGTGTATCATTATTTACACAATTAAGAAGCTTTAAATCTTTAGAAAATTTTAGTCCCATTAAATATTTGTATGTTTCATTATCCAAATAATCTAATGCTCTTTTTATATCTAAAGATAACCATGTTTCTAGACCCGGTATACAATCATAAATATTTTTATCTTTAAAATTTGCTTCATCCAACTTTCCTGCATGAAAATGTATAATGTCTGTAGAAGAGTTCCTATCACCTAATTTATAAAGTTGTTGAGTTTGCGGAATAATATAATAATTTTCATCGTCTGTCTCATAAAGAGTATTTGGATTTTCATTTTCAATAAAAGCAATTAAATTATCTCTATGACCCTCAAGTATTTTTATATCTTTGGCATTTATACCAGTTCCGGTTTTATGTACTAGCAATTGATTAGCGTCGTGTGACACCATTGTGCGGTTACCTACTTTAAACATTGTCGTACTACTTAAATTAGAAGGTTTTAGTGAAGGTGTTACACTCGATTTATTTATAATACTAACAATATCTTCTACAATATTTGGTATATCTAAACTCATTATATATATATATAATATTTTAATTTTATAAAATTGAAATATTTAAACATTTCTAAATAAAATTATCTAAATGGAAAAATCATATTCTAAAAATATTCCAACATTATACGATAAAGATATAAAATGTCTATATCCTATAATAGATGGCGAATGTTCTTTTATTTGCCATTATCCTAATTTTTTAGACGAACAAGAAAAACAGGTTTTACAAAAATGGTTGGAAAATAAAGACTATAAAGAAGGTAAAAGTATAAGTGGTAAAGAAATACCACGCCTTCAATTATGGTATCAACTTGAAAATAAATATTTTAAATATAGGTATGATAGGTGGAGTTCTCAAAAATATGACGATATATTAGAGAATATTCAAATGAAAGTTAATAATAAAACTAATAAATTGATAGAAGAGTATTGTCCATTTATTACGAAACCTAAAATAAATAGTTGTTTAGTAAATAAATATCGTAATGGGAATGATTCTATTAAACCACATAGAGATACGCCGGATAGTTTTGGGGAAAGAGAAATATTGTTTTTAGGAAAATTGATTTAGATTTACGGAATTATAATTCTATGAAAAAGGATAATAATTCGGTAATGGATTTTGAAATGGAATTAGAAGATAATTCACTTTTTATTATGGCTGGAGCAAGTCAAAAATACTATTATCTTTTAAACAAAGATTTTTCCAAAGATATTAGATATTCACTAACTTTTAGAGAATTTATACAATAATTATTTATTTACTCTAACCTAAAAAATTATTTAAAATAATTTTTATTAACCTTTATAAATGAAAAAGGAAACCAAGAGAAAAATAATATCCAAAATACATCAAGTTATTACCATATATTTTTCAACTTTTCCATATATAACACCTAAATTCATTTTACCATATTCATTATATTTCAGTTATACCATTATTTTACATTGGTATTATTTTAATGGTAGGTGTTGGTTATCTATTTTAGAAGACAAATATAAACCTAAAGACGAACCTAAAACTAATATGTTTCATTTTTTTAAAACTTACAAAATACCTTTATTTGTTTTTGATTTCTTTATATACATTAATATAGTTTATAGTTGTTATATTTTGGATATGTTATGGAAGTCTTTATATTTAATAGGAATGTTATTATATTTTAATAAGATAATTTATGGTAGTATAAAATTTAAATAAAATAAAAAGAGTTTAAGTAGCTATAATTATTTATAAATATGGTTTCTTATTCAACTAATTTAGCAATTCAGTTTGTATTATTATTTATATATATAGTCCAATTTATAACGGATTTAATTTTACTAGCCGACAATGATATAGTGAGTAATTTTATTAGTATAAAAATTTTTGTGATTATAAATCTTGTTTTTGATATATTAGTGTTTTTATATTTGATTTACAGAATTATGGATTATACTAAAATTAAAAAATATAAATATAGAGAAGATAGTATTACCGAAACAGATTATTGGTTTTTCGTAATAGGCACTTTAATGTATTTTTTAGGTATAGGATTTTTCTATTCCACTAATTATAATACTACCGAAAATAGAAGTATATGTATGAATGACCAAATATTTAGGATTTATTTATTTTCACATTTACCAATTGCGGTAATATGTTTTACAATAACAGTATTATTTTTTACTTTTATGGCTTTATTCTGTGTGTGTATGTGTATAAAATGTTGGTGTTTAGATCCATGTAGTAGTAATAATAAAATTACGCCATATTATTAATTACAAAAAATAGGTATTTAATTTAATTAATTTTCTTGATAAAAATAAATATTGTTATATATTATAATTTAATAAATGAATTGTTATGCTTGTGGATGTGTAAAACAACACCAAAATAACACTGAATTTTGCGGAAGAGTAGTTAGAAGTGGGAAAACTCTAACAACTATGGGGTGTGATAAAGAATGCCCGCAATGTGAAAGTTGTGATTATGACGGAAGATTTATGACAAATAATAATAAAAATAACAATAAAAATAATAATAATAATAATAATAATAAACCTTTTTCATATACCAATCAAAATAAAAACAGAAAAGAATTAGATGCAAAATCATTTTTAGAAATGGTTAAAAGACAAAAACAGATGAATATCGAACAAGGTATTTATGAAGGAACATTGGATGATGTAAAAATTAGAAATAAAAATAATACACCTTATGATTTAGTAAATGTCAAAAGAAATATTCATAATTCTAATAATGAGGGTATAACGAAAGAGACGGATATGGAAATGGAAATGAGTTGTTCTGGTAAAATAGAGAAAAATTGTTCAAATGACAGAGGTTGTTATTGGTATAATAAAGGAGTAGAATGTAGGGAATTAGAAGTATCATTTTATACTATAGAAGGTTTGGGTAATACTACTTTTAAATTACCCATAGGAAATTATGATAGAAGGGAAATAGATAATTTTGATTTTATGCCAAGTTATATTTTAGTTCCAATTGGTTTAAGAGTTAAAGTATGGAAGGATAGTGGATTTGTTGGTAATGAAAAAGGATATTTGGGCAATATTACTCCTGGCTCATTAGACCAAGAAATGAAGAAAAAATTAATGTATAAAATAGAATCACCAATAGGTAGTATTCAAATTTGTAATATGAAAGAATGTGTTAAACCTTCCGAATATGATAGAATGAAATTAATTAGTATTATAGACGGTAATAATATCGATCATATTGATAGTTTAGGTGTTTCGGGAATTGAAGGATATAAAAATAAATTAAGACAAAATATAAAAAATAGATTGAAATTTGTAAATTTACAATATGCAGACTGCTTAGAAAATGTAGGTAAATACTTTGAAGAAAATAATATTAATGTTAATAGAGATTTAGACGAAATAGAAGATATTTTTACACTTCAAAAAATTAAATATATTATTAATGATTTACCTTCCTGTCACGATTTATCTATTTTTAAAAATAATAAAAATAACAATAATATAACTAACAATAACGTAAATAATGTAAATAACAATAATTCACCTAGTATTTCTGTCAATGATAAAAATATAAATGTAAATGATAAATTATTATTTCACAATCAAAATATAAAAAATAAAAAAGTAGATAGAATATTTATAATAATTTTAATTATTGCTATTATTGTATTTTTAATTATTGCTTTAGGATTTATATATTATAAAAATCAGGTATAAGTTAAAATACTTATAGTTAAGCAATTTAAGTTAAAATATTTATATATTAAAAACTCATAATATAAAAAACTCATTATATATTAAAATGATTAAATTAATTATTTTAATATTAGTTATATGTTTAATAGTATCAATTTCGTGTAAAGAAAATTTTATAGTAAATCCAGATTTACATATAAAGAAATTTAGAGACATACATAGTCATTTTAGAAAGTGTAGGCAAAATAAAGGAATATATAGTTGTATTGCGTCGAATCCACATAAATCTGTAATTCCATATAGGAAATATGTACCAAGAAGTAAAAAAATAGATTATACTAGGTATAAAAAGAGCAGTCATTTAATGCCTGTTACTTTTGATTAAAATTGATTATATTTAAACTTTTTTTAGTAAAAAAATAAATAATGACAGAAAATATATTTTTAGAAGAAATATTTGAAAAATATGGAAACGAATATTCTGAAACTAAATTACTTAAACCTGTCGCAATTTTTATGATGGGAATACCAGGAGCAGGTAAAACAACAATTATAAAATCATTCATTAAAAATATTTTACCATTAGTGTTATATGATTTAGATATACTAAATTCACAAGAATATTTAATAAAGAGGAATTTTATTACATGTAATCCCGATATTCTTATGTCTTATATGGATGAATATGAAAAAAGTAAAGAAATAGAATATTTAACAAAAGCAACTATTCAAAATAATAAATTAGTCAAAATGATTTTAGATAAAGAAAAAAAATATAATTTTATATATGACTCTACTGGTTCTTTGTATGGACATTATATTAAACATATTGAAAACGCAAAAGAACAAGGTTACATAACTATTTTGATAAATGTTTCTATTGAACCTATAAAAGCATTTGATAGGGTTTCATATAGAGAAAGGAAGGTTTCAAGGGAAATAATAAATAAATTATATAAGGATATTTATGATAAAAAAAATGATAAATCAAAATATCCAAATAAGAATAATTTAGAGATTTTAAGTGAGAAAGTAGATGTATCTTTAGATGTAGATAATAACAAACAAGAAGAACATTTTATTAAAGGTATATGGAATGAAAAATTGAAGAAGGAAGTATATTTAGATATGATATTCTAATAAAATTGAATTTAAAAATATTTTTTACTTTATTTTATAAAAATGTGGAGACAACAATTTATTAAAAACCTTGTGGAAACAAATAAAGCACTTAATATTATGTACAGAAAGTATAGATATTATCCAGCACTTAAATTACCAGAAAAATTAGATACAGATAAAGAATTAATGGATTTTGCGAAGGAGATACATAAAGCAATAAGTCATCCGGAACTTGCTTATTTAGATAAAAAAAATAAGTAATTTAATAAAAATTATTTTCTATAAATAAAATATTATGAATAATTTTATTTTTATTTCATTCTTTGAGAATATTTCTATAGGCGATACTCAAAAGGTTGGAGGTAAGAATTCGTCTCTTGGAGAAATGTATAATAATTTGGGTGTAGAAAATATTAGAGTTCCAAATGGTTTTGCTTTAACATGTGAGGCATACCGACATTTTATTACACATAATAATTTAGAACCTAAAATTAAAAAACATTTAGATAAATTAAAAAGCAATGGAAAAATAAAAAATAGTAATGAAATTATAAAGAAAGTAGGAGAAAATATAAGAAATTTAATCAAAGAAGCCGAATTTCCAAAGGAACTTATAAAGGAAATAACTGAAAGTTATAAATTATTATCAAACCAATATGATACAAATAATTTAGACGTTGCGATAAGATCTTCCGCAAATGCCGAAGATTTACCGGACGCTTCATTTGCGGGTCAACAAGAAACATACCTTAATGTTAAAGGATTGGAAAATGTTTTAGTATCTATTAAGAATTGTTATGCTTCTCTTTTTACCAATAGAGTTATATCATATCGTATAAGCAAACAATTTGACCATACCAAAGTATATATGTCAGTGGGAGTTCAAAAAATGGTTAGGTCTGATTTAGGTTCCGCCGGTGTTGCTTTTTCTCTTGATACTGAATCGGGAAATAAAAACATTATTTTAATTAATAGTTCTTATGGTTTAGGTGAAATGGTAGTTAGTGGACAAATTAAACCAGATGAATTTATAGTTCATAAGGATAGATTAAATAATGGATATAACGCTATCATAGATAAAAAGTTAGGTAATAAAAATGAACAATTAATTTATAGTAAAAGAGGTAATCAAAGATTAGAAAAAACAGTAGTAAGTATGGAAAAACAAAGTTTATTTTCTCTAACAGATAAACAAATTTTAGAATTATCACAATATGTTTTAACTATTGAAAATTATTATACTAAAATGAAAGGTAAAGATTGTCCTGTTGATGTCGAATGGGCTTTAGACGGTAATGATAATAAATTATATATAGTACAAGCAAGAAGTGAAACTATTCATTCCGCAAAGAAAAATTTAGATTATATTGAAAAATATAGTTTAAAAGATATATATAATAATAAAAAGCTTATAGCACAAGGTGTATCAGTAGGAAATAAAATAAGTAATGGCAGAAGTAATATTTTACACGACATTGATATTAGTATAGAACAAAACCTCTTTAAAGAAGGTGATATATTAGTTACTGATATGACTGACCCCGATTGGGAACCTCTTATGAAAATGTCTTCGGGGATAATAACAAATAGAGGAGGAAGAACTTGTCACGCTGCTATTATTGCGAGAGAAATGGGTATTCCTGCGATAGTAGGAACAATAAATGGAACTAAAAAAATACTAAACGGTAAAGATATTACTTTATCGTGTGGAGAAGGGGAAAACGGTTATATTTATGAGGGATTATTGGATTATGAAGTTAAAAAAACCAAGATAACGATGAATGATAATAAATTGGAAACTAAATTAATGATGAATATAGGTAATCCAGAAAATTGTTTCCAATCTTCAATGATACCTAATGAAGGAGTTGGTTTAGTTAGAATAGAATTTATTATAAATAATTATATTAAAGTTCATCCTAAGGCACTTTTAGATTATTCTAATAATCCAGATTTTATTTTACAAAATCCTATTATTTACAATAAAATACAGAGACTTATATTTAATAAAAATTGTAAAGGAGACCAATATTTTATAGATAAATTATCTAATGGTATTGGAAGAATTGCTGGTGCTTTTTACCCTAAAGACGTAACAGTTAGATTTTCCGATTTTAAAAGTAATGAATATAGAAATTTATTAGGCGGAGAATTATATGAACCCATCGAGGAAAATCCTATGATTGGATGGAGAGGTGCATCTCGGTATTATTCAAAAGATTATAAAGGCGCCTTTAGGTTAGAATGTATTGCTTTGAAAAAAGTAAGGGAAGAAATGGGATTTGATAATGTAATATTAATGATACCATTTTGTAGAACAGAAGAAGAATGTATTAAAGTTTTAGAAACAATGAAAGAATTTGGTTTAGAGAGAGGTATAAATGGACTAAAAGTATATCTTATGTGTGAAATTCCTTCTAATATTATTTTAGCAGAGGAATTTTTAAAGCATGTTGACGGTTATTCTATAGGAACGAATGATTTAACACAATTAACATTAGGTTTAGATAGAGATTCTGGATTAGTATCGCATATTTATAATGAAAGAAATATGGCTGTTAAAAAAATGATAGAAATGGTAATCAAAAGTTGTAAGAAAATGGGGAAGAAAATAGGTGTATGTGGACAAGCACCTAGTGATTTTCCAGAATTCGCACAATTTTTAGTAGACAATAAAGTCGATAGTATGTCTTTAATTCCAGATAGTATTACTCCCCTTAGAGAATTTTTACTAAATAATTTATTAAAATAAACTAAATATACCTAAGTTTTTTATTAAACATTCCATAACATATTATCCAACCCAGAATACTAAATATAGTATCTCCTATACTATTTGCTAAACTATCTCCTTTATATTGCGGTGTTTCAACTTTAAAACCGATATGTTTTGTTATACTATTAAGATAAAACATAAATTTATATTCGACGTTTCTTATTATAGAACCTAATTGTGGAATACGGACTAAAACATTTTCACCTATTTCAAAACATAAATGTATTAAAAACCAATATACTAAAGGTATCCCTAAATATCCGGCAATTATTCCAAATATAAAATGGTATATAGTAAAATATGAAACAAAATCTTGTTCATCTCCACCTTGGAATATTATCATTATATATATATATTACTCAGATTTTCCAAAATAATAATAATAAACAATAATTAAATTATATACTACAAACACTAAACAAGCAAATGTCATACCGTAATTTTCTGTTAAAATACCTATAATTACATATACAAAATTTAATAAAGTCATTAATGAAATAAATTTCATAGAGAAAGATTTTACTTTTTGGGTTTTCATTGTTCTATATAATTGAAAAACAACAGAAGAAAAATTTGCGACTGCTGATACTATTCCCCACTTACTTACATTTAGACTTAATATTTTTCTTTGTTTATCTTCTAATTCATTAGATATTTCTTTATTGTTTTGTGTTTCATTATCTACTTGATTATTTGTTTGATTATTATCTATTTGATTATTATCTAATTGATTATTTACTAGGTTATTTATTTCATTAATAGGTTGATCACTTAAACCATTATTTTGTGTATTATCTATATTCATATTATTATTTATTTGATTATTATCTGTATTATCCATTAATATTAAAAAAGATAATAATAATTATATTTTATAAATATAATGAGTAATTACGATAAGTTTAAGAAAAAAATTATGATTGATAAAAATATAGATTTAAGTATAATTGGATTAGGTAATTTGTCTATAATAGAAACAATTGCTTTTTTTACAAACTGTTTAGTATTCCCTGCTGTCTTTTTCCAGGCAAGAAAGACAATAATAACACAAGAAGCACACGATATAGATTTTTGGTTTAATGGATTACAATTATTAGGAGGAACGCCTGAAGGTTTAGTTGGTTATTTTATAGGAAATTTAATTAATAGTACTCAAATGATGGCTATAGGTATTTATGCTGTTTTATTTAGATCACTAATGTCATTTTTTATATTATTTGGTAAAAGAGGATTAATTAAAGACTTATTTACTAAGAAAAAATAATTTTCATTATTTTTCTTATTTAATTATTTTTTAATACTAATATTATCTGTTATTTTATATATTTTATAAATATCTTTTAAAACATTCAAAGGGGCATTAGTATTCTTACTAATTAACTCTAACTTAACTAATTTATTTATTAATTGGGTTTTACTTAACTTATCAATATCTTTGTCTAACTTATTACTATTTTTTTTGATTGCTTTTTGAATTACTTTAGTAAATGGATTTACTAAAGAATGGTCACTTGATATAATATTTTTTTTTTGTAATGTTTTTTTCTTTAAAGGTTTTTTCTGTAATGATTTTTTATTTGATTTTTTAGTAGATTTTTTTAATTTAGGAGCAACTATACCTGAAGATATTGTTTTTTTTTTCTTACTAAGTTTTTTGAAAAAATTATTCAAATCTTTTTTAGTTGCGGGTTTTAAATTAATAATCGATTTAGGCAATTTAGGTTTATTACTTTTTACTTTTTCTACTTTTTTATTAACAGTAAAAGTAAAAGGTGATATATTAGTTCCTTCTTGTTTTTTAGGTTTTTCCATTACCATTGTAGGTTTTTCCATTACCATTGTAGGTTTTTCCATTACCATTGTAGGTTTTTCCATTACCATTGTAGGTTTTTCCATTACCATTGTAGGTTTTTCTTCAATATTTCTTTTTTTAGTTAAATTTCTTTTAGAAAGTAATTTTTCGATTTCTTCATTTTTACTTAGTATTTTATTTAAATCTTGTTGTGTTTTTTTCGGTTCAGTGGGGTTTTGTTTTCTAATAATATTTTTAAGATAATCTAAATCTTGATTATTTTGTCTTTTTTTAGTTTTTTTCTGTGAAACATTTCCTATAGTAACTACTTTAATATTACTCATAGTATAAATATTAAATATAAAATAATTTTATAAATATAATGAACAGAATTATTAGAAGTTTAGTAAGTAATAGAAATTTATTAGTAAATAAAAATATTTTAAGTTCTTATAATTCAACAGATTGGAAACAATATATTTCTTTTGACAAACAAGATTATAAGAAAAACTTAGTTTATAGAGATAATAATTTTGAAATGTTTGTAGTTTGTTGGTTACCTAATCAGAAAACTAAAATACATAATCATCCCGAAGGAGGTTGTTTATTAAAAATATTAGAGGGAAATATGATAGAAGAATTATATGATAAAAATTTTGTTTTACAAGAAAATAATAATTTAGTAATGAGTGATGTTATATATATAGATGATTCTATAGGTATTCATAAAATGAAAAATAATGAAGAAAATACAATATCATTACATATATATTCCCCTCCTAATTTTATACCTAGTTTACTCAAATAACAAATTTTTTCTTTAATTATTTAAGAATTAAAATATTTTACTTTAATAATGCCTTCATATATAAAATGTTTTAATTGTAAAAAAGAATTTTTTTTAGAAGAATTTGGAAAACACGAATTAGAATGTATGTCACATTTTTATAAAAATGAAATGGAAAATTTAATACCGTGCGATGTATGTAATACTTTAATATCTTTTGAAAAATACGAACAACATATTAATTTTTGCGGTTTACGACAACCAATATACTTCCCTATAGCGCCACCCCATATAAATATAGTAAATACTTCAAGTACAATAAATACAGAAGAAACAGAAAATACAGGAGAAACAGTAAATACAGGAGAAACAGTAAATACAGAAGAAACCGAAAATACTTCAAGTACAATAAATACAGAAGAAACAGATATAGAAATGCCAACAATAATAGAAAATAATATAGAACTTCCTGCTAATTTACCAAGTGATTTAGTGAATAATATAAATCTTTTAATGAACAGTCAAAATGCCTTATTAAATTTTATTAATAATATGGAACAAGGACAATCTGTAGATACATATGAAGAATTAACATTATTAGATAATAATAATATAAAAAAAGGATTAAAAATTAAAAATATTTCAAAGGAAGTTTTTTATGAAGATTTTAATTGTCCTTTATGTTTTGAAGATTTTAAAAAGGAAGATATATTAATAAAATTAAATTGTAAACATGAATTATGTTTAGAATGTGCAAAGGAATGGTTTTCCGAGAATAATAGGTGTCCTATATGTATGTCTGAGTTACAAAAGTGTAATAGTAACAAATAAAATTTTTTTTTTATTAAAATATTATTTTTTTTTATATATAATACATATATGAATAAAAATACAAATATAAGAAATATTGAGGAAATAGACAAAATTATGACAGAAAGAAGAACCAAATTCAATAATGCTACCAAAAAAATTACGGAAGGTAGTAATTTATTTGGTAATCAAGAACCACCCAAATCTATGGAAGAAGAAGAAAATGAATTTATGAATAATTTTAATGAAAATTATTATTTAGAGAATAACAAAAAAAATAATAGTGATATTGATACAAATTTACGAAATTTTTTAGCAGAAGATACTAATAAAAAAAATCCAAATTTAAAAAATAAATCTTTAGAATTAGAATCTTTAATTGTTGATAGTCTCACAAGAAATAATTTTAATAAAGCAAATTCTATTTTTGGAACTTTAGAAAGAATGTATGATAAATTTGATGATGAAGATATTAGAGATACATATTTTCGTGTTTTAAATGCCATGCCTAAGAAAGCAACACAAAATCAAGAAATATATTCTTATAGACAAGATAAAAATAATTTTAAAGATGTATTAGACGAAATGCACAAAAAAGAAAATATTAAAGCATTTAATGAAAATAATCAATGTATAAGTTCTCTGGGATTAATGTGGGAAGAATGTGATAGAAATATTTGTAGTGATAGGTGTAAAGATAGAATTATGAGAGCCAAGGAAATTTCAGAAAATGAAGAGTGTTCCAGGTTAGTTACTGGAGTAAAGAAGGATAATAATAACAAAGATGTAAATATTCGTATGACTGACGATATTAAAGATATAATAATAGAGAGATTAAGATATTGTAAGAAGGTAGCACAATTACAAAAAGGCAATTTTGACGTAGTATCATACTCGGACCAAACAGAATTAAAACAAAAAATGATTGAGGAAATATTTAAACTTTCTAGAATGGCCAACGTTCATTATTCTAGTTGTGCAACTGATGCCGCGGATTTCTTAGAGACCGACGATAAATATAAGGAAATTCTCAATCTTCTTAAAACTATAGATTTATCTAAATTAGATTTAGAAAAATTACAAGGTATTCGAAATGACTTAACTAAATTACCAAATTGCTCTCATTTAGCATATCAAGAATATGAAAAAAAAAGAGATAAAAATGTAAAGAATGGTATTAAAGTAGGAAAATATGTTATTCCAAAAAATACCGATTATTATAGTCAATTGAAAGGAAAAGATAAACCTATTATTTATAGAGATTTAGTCACTGATAAACAATATCTTTATGACTCTTTTTCTAAAACATTAACTAGTTTAGACTATCCTACTAATAAAGAAGAAGTTGTAGGAATGGAAAATAACGGAGAAGTAGTTAAACTTATTAGTAAAAATAATTCAGAATCTCCTTCAGCCAGTAATACGATGAATGAATATTTATTAAAGAAAGAAGATAATAAAAATAATAAAAATAATAAAAATAATAAAAATAATATTAGTCAGGCACCTTCACAATCTAATGTTATGACACATACAAAACTTAATAATATGGCGATGGATATGTATAATAATAACAAAAGAAATAATGTAAATAAAGCAAATAATGTAAATAAAGCAAATAATGTAAACGAAGTAAATAATGTAAACGAAGTAAATAATGTAAATAAAGAAAATAATACAAATAATAGAAATTTAGTATTTGGTTTAAAGGGTTCTAATATTATGGAATATGTTGTTTTAGTGTTAATAATTATTATAGTAGTTTATTTAGCGTCAATGTTATTTAATAAAATGAGCAATTAAGTTTTATAAAAAAAAGAATATATTAATAATATAATAATATACTAATATGAGTCAATATCTAAGTAACTTTTATTGCGGTAATAAAAAAAATTTGTGTAATTTTCATAAACCAATAGAATACAATAAAATTCTAAATAGACAGTTCGATATGGAACAATATGATATAGTTAATAATTGTAAAGGATATGGTAAAACCAAAGGTTATTGCTGTAATCCTTTACAAGAAGGTATTCATAAACCGATGGATAAAGAATATATGGAACATTTAAATAAAGAATTTGGGCATACTATTTTTCATAAAAATGATAATGGTAATATAGTAGATAGTGTTCCCTTAGTAAAAACTATTAAGAATAGTTCTGGAGAAATTAAAGAAATAGACGTTTGTCAATGCGAGGGAGAAGAAGAAGATTATAAAAAATGTGTTAAGGAAAATTGTAAAGATTATAAAATACCAAGTAGATATGAATATTGTAAAATGGGTAATAGTGATAATACATTTAGGTGTTTTACAGATGTAAAAGAAAATGAAAGTTATTATTTTAGTCCTTCTGAAACTTTAGGGGATTTCCCAACACCAACAGAGTTAAATACAGAATTAACTCCCACCCCTACTATAGATAAGAAAGATCCAAACTCTTCTAATAAAGGTTTTGGGAGGTGTAAGTTATCACCATTAGAAAAAGGTGGTGACGATATTATGTCTACTAATTTTAGAATTAATAAAGTGTATCCAGATTGCTATTTAAATTTATGTAGTAAAACACCAGGAAGTCAAAATTTAGAGAATGTTGCTCCAAATAATTATAATTATAGAGTTCATAATTTAGGAAGTGATGAAAGTATTGGATTTAGGGAAATTAATAATGAAAATAGAAAAAGAAATGAGAAAAAATCTATTGCTGATTTTTTAATAAAAAAATAGACAATATTAGCTAAATATTTTTTTATAAAAAATATACTATTAATATATATTAATAATATGTTTAATAGTATACCACATTCAATAATACAAAAAAATACCTGCCAACACAAAGAACAAAAATGTAATCACCTTAATCCTTACAATAATTTAGAGTTATATGGTTCTAATTTAACTGATAAAGAAAAAAAAAATAATTTAAAAAGATATAATACTGCTTGTGGAAATAGAAAAGGAAACTTAAAAGTATGTTGTGACAAAAATGATTCAAGGTTAGAAGAAGTATTGGCTAAAATGAAATATAAAAAACCATTAGGGAAATCAGTTTATGATAAATTTGGTAATTTAGAGTCTATAGATTTTTGTTTAGAAAGTGATCCTAAAGAATGCGATTCTAAATATAAAAAACTTAGTGCTTATGAAATATGTAAAATACCTGAAACAAATAATGATTTAGTAGAAGGAAAATTAACTAATTTTAAACAAGATTGTTATCAAGCTAAATGTAATCCACAAGAAAAAACGATGAATATAAGTGGCATAGTACAAGAAAATTACACCTATGAATTTGATAAAGACGTTGCGGAATCAATTAAACATAATAAACTTATAAACGTCCAAAAATTTATTCAAAATGATAGAACTTTACTTAAACGACCTTTAACTCATAGTAACGAAGGTAATACAATTTATCATGAAGCATTAAAATATAATGCGAAACATGTATTAGTATATTTATTTAGTAATATAACTCAAGATATTATAAATAAATTGAATAGTAGGGGCAATACCATTTTACATATGGTTATGGAACAAGATAATAAAAATACATTAATAATGGCTTTAAAAATGGGGTGCGACGTTAATGCTAAAAATAATCAAAATGAAACCCCTCTTTTTAACGCTATTAAAGCAGGATTATATGACAATATTAGACTTATATTAAATTATAGTGCTAATTTATATGTAGTAAATAAAAATGGAGATACACCATTATTATTAGCAGTTAATACACCCAAAAAAAACTTGAAAATTATAAGATTATTAGTTGATAATGGAGCGAATATAAAAGACGAGAATGAAGAAAAAAATTATGACGCACTTAGTTTATTAAATGATAAAAAGAATAGAACTATAAGAGAAGAAGAAATATTAACATATTTTAATCATAAATTTGTAGAAGATATGGATATTATAGAAGGAACCGAATTGGATACTGAAAAAACGAGAGATTTAGAAGGTTATTTATATGAAGTTGAAAATAAAGATAAATATGAGAAAATGTATGATTTTAATATAACAGTGGAATTTGAAGAAAAAAACTTAAATTTCCCTAAAGAATTACATTACCCAAAAGATTTAAAAGAAAAGAAAATGAAACCATTTGATTTAGGAGATAAAAATTATAGCCACGAACCATATTATAATAAATTTAAAAATTTACAAAAAGATAAAATCAAACAATTAAGACAAACTATACAATTAACTAAATGGGATAATAACTTAGAAAAAGAACAAAAATTACAAATTATTGATGAAATTATGAGCGGAGAACTTTTATTAGATAACTATAGAAAAAAAGTTATGATTAATAATAAAATTACAAAAGAACAAGAATTTTTATTAGATAATATATCTGAAGATGATATTTATGATTATGAAAGTCCTATGTATTCACCCAGTTTAGAAGAAGAAGTTGTTTTAACTACTGAGAAAAATAATAATAATAAAGAAACACCAATTGATATAACAACCACTAAAATTATGGAAATACTTTCCACCCCGGTGCCAACTTATAATGACACATTAATTAGAGAAGAGGAAGATATTTATGATAAGAATTCATATATTATTTTAGCTATATTAATACTTGTATCAATTGGCGTAATTTTCCTTATTTATAGATTTACACAACAGAAAAAATTAGATTTTTTTAATTGAATTATTAATCGATAAGTATCAATAACTAAGTTACGTGTACAAAGAATACTGGTAACTATTATCTTCTTCGTCATTTCTTAATTTAAACTTTTCGTCTTTTAATAGTAATTTAAACGCATTTTGTATATCTTCAAAATTTATAAATTTTTTAAGATTTTCGTAATTTTTTTCCTGTGTTGCTTTTTTACATAAATTAAAATACCTCAAAGAATGTGTAAATTTACATTTAGTGAAAAGATTTAGCATATCCCCTCCATTAAATGGAAAATATTTTTCATTTTCTATAAAAAAAGTATCTGGAATTTCTTCTTTATTTTCTATCTTCCACCCTTCTCCTTCAATAATCTTAAATAAAATTAATTTTAATTCCTCAGGTTTATATTTATGTATCGAGAATCTATATGTAAATCTTCTTTCTAAACCCTTGTTATGTGCAAATAAACATTCTTCTAATGATTCCTTATATCCCATCATAAAAACAATAGTTTCGGGCGATTCAGATAAAAAAGCGGTTAGTGTATCTATACATTCTTTTGCATATGAATCACGTCCTTCTTTATTACCAAGAGAATATGCCTCATCAATAACTAAAACACCTCCTTTACATTCATTTAAAACTTTTTGTGTTTTAATTGCTGTTTGCCCTAAATAACCCCCAATTAAATCACTTCTTTTTACAAATTTCACTTTTTTGTTTTTACAATATCCCATTTTATGATATATTAAAGCCAATATTTTTGCCAATTCTGTTTTACCTACTCCTGGTTCTCCATCTATAATTGTATGAAGCATATCTTTACTTTTATCGAATTCTTGAAGTTGATATAATAATAATTCAAAAACATCCTTTTTAATTTCATTCATACCTATCATGTTAGTTAGGTTCTCTAAAGGTTCCACTAACTTAGATACTGTTTTGACATTAATATTATATTTTTTAAAACCTACATCATATTTTCCATTAAAATAATTTTTACCAATTCTAATAAGGTCATCTATGTTTTCTAATTTTTCATCTAAATATAAAGTTTCCAATTCTTCATCACTAAAAACTTCTTCTTCTGAACTATATACTTCGACAGGATTATTTTCATCACACCCACTGCCTCCGCCATTATCTCCGCATAAATTTCTATTTATTTCTATAATTTCAAAAAATATTGGAATATGGCGTGGTTTTTTAATAGGAGGTGAAGGAATATCGTCATTTTCTTCTGTTTTTCTTTTATCACTTTTATCACTTTTATCACTTTTATCACTTTTATCACTTTTATTTTCGTCTTTTTTAGTCATACACTTAATATTTTAATATATTTTTAAATTTAAAATATAAAATATTTTTTATTTATTACTCTTATAAATACAAATAAATTATAAAATCAAATAAATTATTTAAGAACATTTTTTATATAAATTATAGTTATATCGCTCATTAAAAAAAAAATTGATAAATGTTAAATCAAACTCAAGAATTATTTATAATGGAAAAACAAAAGAAAAAAATTCCAATTAAAAGAAAAGTAAATTTAGATAATGATACTTGGGAGGTTATAAAATCGTATTTCAGTCAAAATGATGGCAAAGAGTTAATTCGTCATCAGTTAGAATCATATAATGCGTTTATGAAACAAAATATTCCCAATATAATTATGCAGTCAAATCCTTTGGTTGTATATCACGAATTTCACGAAGAGCATAATAAATATAAGTATGAGATTCAAATTCGTTTTAAGGATCCATATTTTACGGAATCTATTATAACAGAAAATGACGGTAGTAGTTTTAAGATGACTCCTAATATTGCGAGATTGCGAAATTTTACTTATGCGGTTCCTTTACATATTGACGTAGAGGTAAAGTATATTGAGAAATATGGAGATAGTTTTGAGAAAACGAATGAAAAAGTTAATCTTTTACGGAATATTACTATTGGTAAGATTCCTATAATGTTAGGTTCAGATTTCTGTATTCTCAATAACAAGGATAATATTTCAAGAAAAGAACATGGAGAATGTATATACGACCCGGGAGGTTATTTTATAGTAAATGGAAATGAAAAAGCAGTAGTTCCGCAGGAAAAGATTGCGGATAATAAATTATATATTTTCAGGGTAAACAAGGCCAATAACAAGACTATATGTGTAGCGGAGATTAAGTCTATGAATGAGAAGAACTTTTCAGTGCCAAAGAACTTTAGTGTTCGCTTGGTAAAGAAGGGTAATTCGTTAGTGATAAGAGCAAATATTCCAAATATTCGGCAAGAAATCCCTGTCTTTATATTATTTAAGGCGTTAGGTATAGAAGGTGATAAGAATATTTTAAAGTATATAATTCATAATTTGGAACCTAAGAATAATAGATTAATTTATTTGATAAGGGATTCTATTATAGAAGCAGAAGAATACAAATCGCAATCCGATGCGTTTGAATATTTAATGAAGTTTATTATATCTTATGGTCAACCCAAAGATATTAAATTAGATAATATTCGCAAGAAAGGATATATTAAAGATATTTTAGATAAGGATTTATTACCACACGTAGGAAAGGATAGAATAAGTAAGTTATTTTATTTGGGTTATATGATAATAAATATGTTAAAATGTTATTGTGGTATAAGGGATTTCGATGACAGGGATAGTTATACTAATAAGAGAATTGAATTACCTGGTATTTTGCTAAGTAATTTATTTAGACAGTATTGGTCGAAATGTGTTAAGGATTGTAGGAATGGTATAATGAAGGAATTGAATAGTTGTCATAATAAGTTAAACATTATGAATGTTATAAATGAAACTAATATTTATAAATTGTTAAAATCTACAACTTTAGAAACGGGAATAAAATATGCCCTTGCAACAGGTAATTGGGGTATTAAAACTTCAAGTAATAAGGTAGGTATAGCACAGGTTTTAAGCCGATTAAATTATTCCGCAACTTTATCTCATTTACGAAGAGTTGCGACACCAAATGAGAAAACCGGTAAATTGATTGCTCCTAGAAAATTACATAATACTCAATGGGGTATAGTATGCCCGGCGGAAACTCCTGAAGGCGCTTCGGTTGGTGTGGTGAAGAACCTAGCAATCACAACTTTAGTAACAAATACAGTGAATTCTAAACCTATTTATGATAGAGTTATAGGATATGACGTTATTTCTTTATCGGAAATAGGAGATGAAGAGGATAAAAAAGTAAGATTTGAAGATATAGAGAAGTATGGGAAAATCTTTATAAATGGTAATTGGATTGGTATTCATTTGAATATCAAGGAAATTTTAGATAAGTTAAAAATATTAAGGAGATTGGCAATTATAAATATCTATACTTCATTATCGTGGTATATTACAACCAATGAGTTGTTTATTTATACAGACGGGGGTAGATGTATTAGACCTTTATATATAGTGGATAATAATGAAACTAAGAAAGGGGTAGTAAATAAATTGCGAATTCAAAAACGAGATATTGAAAATTTAAAGAATGGAAAATTTGGTTGGAATAATTTATTATTAAAAAGTTTAAATGATATTAATACTTTAGATTCAAAATTAAATGGTGTTAGAGAGATAGAAGAAGGTGTTATAGAGTATATTGATGTGGAAGAATCATATAGTTGTTTAGTTGCGATGAGTCAGAAAGATTTAGCAAAGAAGCAATCATATACACATTGTGAAATACACCCTTCAACTATTTTGGGTGTTCTCGCTTCTTCTATTCCATTCCCCGATCATAATCAATCTCCGCGAAATACATATCAATCTGCTATGGGTAAACAGGCAATGGGAGTATATTGTTCTAACTTTAGGTTAAGAATGGATACATTAGGACATGTCTTAAGTTATCCTAACAGGCCATTAGTTGGAACCAATAACAGTAAGTTAATTAAAATGGATGAATTGCCAAATGGTATGAATGCGATTGTTGCAATTGCGACTTATTCTGGATATAATCAAGAGGATTCTGTTATTATGAATAAATCAGCTATAGACCGAGGATTATTTAGGTCAACATTTTATAGGTCATATCGTGACGAAGAAAAGAAAAATCAATCTTCTGGAAAGGAAGAAAAATTTACAATGCCGGATACAAAATATACAAAGAATATTAAACCTTGTAATTATGATAAACTAACCGACGAAGGTTTTGTTCCCGAAAATACTTATGTAGACGGGGACGATATTATCATTGGTAAAGTATATCCTATTAAAGAAAACAAGAGTAATGGTTATATTTATAGGGATAGTAGTACTGCTTTAAGGGCAAATGAGAGTGGATTTATCGATAAAACATATATTAATTGGAATCACGAAGGCCATAGATTTTGTAAGATAAGGGTTCGTTCTGAAAGAATACCGACTGTAGGAGATAAATTCTCTTCTCGACACGGACAAAAAGGTACTGTTGGTATGGTTTATAGACAAGAAGATATGCCATATACGAAGGAAGGGATTGTTCCTGATATAATTTTAAATCCTCATGCTATTCCATCTAGAATGACTATTGCTCAATTAGTTGAGAATGTATTAGGAAAAGCATGTGTCCATTTAGGCGGACACGGAAATGGAACACCATTCGTGGAATGTAATTTAGAGAATATACAGAATGTATTGGAAGAATATAATTATGAGAAATACGGCAATGAAGTATTATATAATGGAAGAACTGGAAAACAAATGAAGGTTTCTATCTTCATTGGACCTACATTTTATCAGAGATTAAAGCATTTAGTGGATGATAAAATACATAGTAGAAGTCATGGACCTATCGTTCAATTAACGCGTCAACCTTCGGAAGGTAGGGCACGCGATGGAGGATTGAGGTTTGGTGAGATGGAACGTGATTGTATGATTGCCCATGGAACAACACAATTCTTAAAAGAGAGAATGTTGGATGTTTCGGATAATTACAGATTATATATTTGTAATGATTGTGGTATTAAGGCGGTAGTAAATCCTGATAGGGATATATATTATTGTAAGAATTGTAATAATCAGTCTTCGTTTTCAGAGGTGAGAGTTCCATATTCTTGTAAGTTATTAATGCAGGAGTTAGAGGCAATGTCTATTTCTCCTAAGATTTTTACATAATTTAAAATATTATTTATACATTTTTTATATTTCATTTTTAATAAAAAATTGAATATTAAAAAACTATAATTTTTTATTAAAAAGAAATTTAAAATGTCTGATTCAAAAACATCATCATTATTTATAGCATTTGACCGTTCAGGATCTATGGGGATTTTCCCTAGAGATACAGTTATTAAAGGTCTTATAGATTTGATTTCTAAACAAGAGAATATTGAGAAAATTGTTCTCATTATGTTTTCAACAGATTGCGAAGTTGTTTTTAATGGGAAAACACTAACACGCAAAGTGATAGAAAAACATTTTAATACAGGAGGTTGTACGGCTATGAATGACGCTTTTTTGAAAGCACTATCATATGCGGAAGACGACACAAGTGACAAGAAGATTGTTCTTTTCCTTACTGACGGTGAAGAAAATTCTTCTAAAGCAAATATTACAGAAACAAGAGAAAAAATTGTAGAAGCACAAGAAAAAAGAGTAGTAATGCTCTCTTTGGGTATTTCTCCAAGTGTTGCTGAAACATACGGTCTACCTACAGAACAATGTATTGAATTTCAACATTCAGAAGGAGGTATGAGAGAAGTTATGCGCGCTGCTTCAGAAGTAATGCGCAGTCATACTAGTGGAGAAGATGGAGAAACAACTTTTACAGCTTGTCACCGAGCAATGTCTTCTCAATTGGCAGAGGATATCGACGACGAAGACGTTGTTGAACATAGTTCATATACAGGAGGACCTATTCAAAGGGCGAATGCTTGCGAACCAACTGATTATATCAACTAAATTTAATAATATTTTAATAAATTGGAAGATAAATAAAAAAAATAAATTTTTTTATTTTTATAAATTATATGCTACCCAAATTAACAAAAAAAAAAAAAAAATAACAAAAAAAAAAAAAATTTTAAATAAACAAAAAAAAAAAAAAAAATTAAGAAAAAATAAAATTTATACAATTAAATAATAAAGTTAAAATTATGTATGAAATAAACGGACTAAGTGACGGAAAACACGGTTTCCATATACATAATTATGGCGATTTAACGGACGGTTGTAAATCTGCTTGTGCTCACTTTAATCCAGAAAATAAAAATCACGGAGGAAGAAATACAAAAGAAAGACATATTGGAGATTTAGGGAATATTACTTCAAAAAATAATTTATCTAAAGGATTTTTTTATGATAAATATATTTCCTTAGATTATAAACATAAATATTGTATAATAGGGCGTTCTATTATTATACACAAAGATGAAGATGATTTAGGTAAAGGACGTAATGAAGAATCTAAAAAAACGGGAAATGCCGGTTCTAGACTTGCTTGTGGAGTTATTGGTATAACTAAGTAATAATTTATAAAAAGAGTTCTTGTTTTAATCCTATTGAAGTCGCAAATAATAATGAAGTTACAACATATGGATCTAAACTAGAAGAAGGACGCCTATCTTCAAAATATCCTTTATTTTCTTGGTGTGTTTTATTTGGAATTCGAATACTTGTATTTCTACTTCCTACCCCCGAACTAAATTCTGTTAGAGTTGAAGTTTCGTGTTCTCCGGTTAATCTTTCACAATTATCGATACCATAATGTTTTATATGTAAATCGTGATTTTTTGATAAATTATCAATAGCTTGTTTAATAGTTGAATAACCTCCGTCTTCTCTCATTTCTTTTGTGCTAAAATTAACATGACATCCAGAACCATTCCAATCACCCTTTTTAGGTTTTGCTCTCAAATCCATTATATATCCGTCGTGTTCTAAAGTTCTATTACATATATACCTCAATAATATTAAATTATCAGAAGCTTCAATACCAATATCACATACTTGAAATTCCCATTGCGAAGGAGCAACTTCCGCATTCATTCCCGTAATTGCGATATTAGAATATAATAGATTTTCGAATGTTTCCTCTATTAAATCCTTACCTAAGACATTTCTACCACCCATACCACAATAATAATCTCCCTGTTCTTTACAACCATATTCTTTTCCATATTCATCTAAAAATCCAATTGGAATTAAATTACCATACATATATTTGGAAATGAAAAATTCTTGTTCTAAACCAAACATGGGTTCATATTCTGCATAACTTGTAAAGATTTGATTTGCTTTATATCTCATATTATTTTTATGAGGTGTTCCATCAATATTATAAATATCACATAAAACTAAATAACTTTTTTCAGTCCTTCTAAATGGGTCTAAACAAATATTAACAGGATTTAAAATTATTTCACTATTTCCAGTAGTTGCTTGCGCTGTCGATGAACCGTCATAATTCCATTTTGGAATTGTTTCTAAATTTAAATCTTTTAATTTTACAACTTTTGTTTTACTTCTACAATTATTATTAGAGTCTAACCAAATATATTCAAGTATATAATTCATTATAGTAAATAATATTCATATTTTTTTAAATAAAAAAATTTAATTCTATTTGTAATTCTACTTCTAACTCTACAACTAGTTATATTTAGCAATATTTATTTCTTCTAGCCAAATAAATGGCTTTCTTATTAATTTTTTTATACATTTCTTCTGATATATGCTTATTCCTTTGAATTGTGCGTTTGTCTGCCAGTTTAAAACTGTCTCTCGAATGCTCAATTTTCCTTGATCTTCTCGAGTCTTCGCGAATTTTTCTCTGTTGTCCGCGAAAATGTGTATTAGATTCTGTATTAATTTTAGATTGCATCTTAAATTTTTAATTTACCTTAATATTTTTATTAAAATCAATTTTTTTAAACTAATTTAAATTATTTAAAAGAAATTATAATTATAATTATAAAAATGCTTAAACTTTTCATACTATTATCTTTATCTATTACACACTATACTACTGGTCCAGAATCATTGAATCGGTTTGAAAAATTTATAAAAACATATAACAAAAGTTATTTAACGGAAAATAATTATTGGAGTAGATTTTCAGTTTTTATGGAAAATAGTAATTATATTCAATATAAAAATAGTCAAAACCTCACTTATACGTTAGAAATGAATAAGTTTGGTGATTTAACTTTCAACGAATTTAGTATTCTTCATTTTGGATATAATGGTTTAATTAATCGCACTAATGAAAATGAAAATAATTACGCGGTTGATTATTACAAACATATTAACCGAACTTCTGTAGATTGGCGAGCAGAAGGATTAGTAACAGACGTTAAAGACCAGCAACAATGTGGAAGTTGTTGGGCTTTTAGTGCGGTCGCAACTATGGAAGGAGCACACGCCAAAGAAACCGGAAATTTAACTTCATTAAGTGAGCAAGATTTAGTAGATTGTGTTCCTGATTGCGATGGTTGTGACGGAGGGTGGCCATATCTCGCAATTGATTATGTTATTAATGGTAGCACACCCGGACCAGGAAATACAGTAAATGTAAGTGGTATTGATACAGAGTTATCATATCAGTATATGGGTGTAGACGAAACTTGTAATTTTACCAATTCATCTATTGGTGCGAGATTCACTAATTTAACTAGGATTGACCAAGGTGATACACGTGGTTTATTAAATGCTGTTTTAAATATTGGACCCATTTCAGTTGCGATTGACGCAGAAAGTGATTTACAGTTTTATTCACACGGTATTTTTACTTCTACTAATTGTTCCACAACTATGTTAGACCACGCGGTTACAGTCGTTGGATATGGCACAACTTCTAATGGAACTTCATATTATATTATCAAGAATAGTTGGAATACTGACTGGGGACAAGACGGTTATGTTTATTTCAATGCGGATATTCCAAATATGTGTGGAATAGCTCAGGACGCTTGTTATGCTTCATAATTTTTATTTTCACTTTAATATTTTTTCACTTTAACACTTTTTCATTTTATATTTTATAATTACTTTTCATTTATTTTTATTTATCAGTATATTTTATAAAATGAAATCAACTACAAAATATACAAAAAAACATTTATTAGGACATAAATCGGTTTTGTCATTAAAAACTATGTATAAAATTCTAAAAGAAGGATATTTAAAACCCGGTTCACAAGTAGGACAAGAAGGTCTATGGGGACAAAGTGGAGATGGAATGGATTTTATTTTTTTAATGTTTTTTGATATAGGATATGGGAGATTAATGCAAAAAACATTAAAAAAAGATAAATTTTTAAAAACATGTGATAAACCAAATTATTTGTTTAATCCTGAACTATTATTAGATAGAATTACTTATTTAAATATGAATTGGAGAGGTAAAAAACATACAAATTCTATTAAAATAAATGGTAAAAAAATAGATAATATAGATAAAAAAGTTAAAGAATTAAGGAAAATAATTACTAGTAACAAAAATTTTATGGTTATGTTTACACAC
>Ga0206130_10001385_pt1 | contig 35580 bp, 28 predicted proteins | sample Helgoland_Spring_9_FD_148637 | JGI IMG/M metagenome (GOLD analysis project Ga0206130, IMG submission 148637) | Pelagic subsurface seawater microbial communities from Kabeltonne, Helgoland, North Sea - Helgoland_Spring_Bloom_20160512_1 | ecosystem: Environmental > Aquatic > Marine > Epipelagic ...
CCAATGTCACCATACAGCTTGTAAGACACGATCCCCGGTAACACGATAATAGGCGGCACAATAAGCAAACGGATCGCGGCGGCTGCCATGACACCCTTCTGACCCTCTTCAACAGTCGGCGATGCCATAGCTCGCTGAGTGATAGTCTGATTAGTGCTCCAGTAGAAAATTTGGATAAACAACATCCCCGTTAACAAGGTATGCCAGGGAATAGGGGTGTCATTGCCACCAATCATAGTGAGCCGTTCGGTGGGAATACCTGAAAAATCAAAATCAATCGCCATTAGCGCCAAAATGACTACAAGAATGCCCATCCCTAAGAGCAATATACCGCTGTAGGCATCTGATATTGCAACAGCGCGGAGTCCACCAAAGACGGCATAGGCCGCGCCCGTTAGTCCAAAAATAGTTGCGATAACGATAATAGAAGCATCTAGACCGAACAGCGTTTTCATGAAGAGCGAACCGCCGTAGAGCATTGCCGGTATAAAAATAAAGATATTGCCCAATAGAAATAGAACACCAATTAACGCCCGAATATGATGATTGTTATAGCGCTTTTCTAACAATTCCGTAGTTGTCGTGCAGTTATAGCGGTAATAAAGCGGCAGGAATACTTTTGCTAGAAAAATAAGCCCCGCAACGGCGGCAAATTCCCACCAGGCCAGTAACGCCATTTGATTGCCATTCATACCGACTAACTGATCGGTGCTGAGGTTGGTTAGCGTTATAGAACCCGCAACAAACACCCACGACAAGCTGCCTCCGGCAAGGAAAACTTCTTTGTTGTCGCCTGCCGTAGAATGATCATTAGACTTGGCTGCATCTCTGCATTTTAGGTACGTCAAAAGTGCTATTGAAACAGTAATGAGCAAAAATATAGCTATTTGAATATTGAATAATGGCATGTAAGTCTTCGTTATAGTTATTTTTAATAGCGCGAGCTTTGTGCTCTCGCATTGTAAGCTTGGTGGTCTATCAACACTGACACTGTCATGTTTGCGGCTGATGCTGCGTCATGAAGCCACAATAGTGGTTACTGTGTCAAAGGGATTCATTCGCTAAGTGGTACTGATGCATGCCCGTCGCGGGCTCGTTAGTATGGATGGACGTGAGGATGCCATCGAGTTTTTATCGGAACGGGCGTATTTGGGCTCCCCCCGAATAGCATCCGCTGACCCCCTTAGCGGAAAGCACTTCTATCTGTGAGATTAGCCAAGCTGATTTAATCGATGTCTATAAGGTCATCCATTCGAGCATCGAACTTTTCTGGTGACCTATTGCAGGGCTAATCATTGAATAGTTTATCTACCTGCTAGCCATGCAGAACGGTGAGATAAAATATGCGGTTTAGTGTAACGCTGTCATCACACTGATCACTAAATATAAATAGTTAATCTGTTAGATCGAGACAGCCTTCGCTACAACTTTAAAAAAAGTCCATTTAAGGTGCATTTCCCTGTCTATAACTAGTGCGCTCGGCACTTCTTTGGTGCGGTTTGCCAGCTGCTCCATTGCTAATCCCCATCATGAATTCATGTGCATAACAGCTTGTTCGCATTATTCCAGCCTTTTTGGTCGTTTAATAACAGTTGGCATATATCTTGAAGAGTAACAGGTAGGGCTCTAACTCAAGACAATCAAAATTGTTAGAAGACTAACAATGTTCACCTCTGACTTATTGTGAGGTATGTCTGCAGGACGATCTTCTTAAATTTGTAACTTCCACTCAACGAGGTAAGGTTTGTATGAATCATCTAATCGGCGTAGGTCACAACAGCAAACAGTCTATGGTCTGCTTTTTCACCAAATCCCTCAGTGCATTGGCAGTCGTCTTTAGTGCGTTTACCGTCCAAGCCGAACTGGGTCCACCAGAAAAAGATGAGCTTAAATTCGGTTTCATCAAACTCACCGACATGGCACCTATCGCAGTGGCCTATGAAAATGGCTATTTTGAAGATGAAGGTTTGTATGTGACCGTCGAAGCCCAGGCCAACTGGAAGGTACTTCTCGACGGTGTAATTGACGGCAAATTAGATGGCGCGCATATGCTGGCCGGACAGCCCATTGCGGCAACTATTGGTTATGGCACCAAAGCTCACATTGTTACGCCTTTCAGTATGGACCTTAACGGTAATGCCATTACTGTTTCCAATGACGTCTGGGGAGAAATGAAAAAAAATATTCCCCACCTTGATGGTAAGCCTGTTCACCCGATTAAAGCGGATGCACTCAAACCGGTTGTCGACAGCTTTCGTGATGCCGGTAAGCCCTTCAAAATGGGTATGGTATTTCCTGTCTCAACGCACAACTACGAACTGCGTTACTGGTTAGCCGCTGGCAATATTCACCCTGGGTTTTATGCACCCCATAAAGGTGACACCAGCGGAACGATTAATGCTCAGGCGCTACTCTCGGTAACTCCGCCACCACAGATGCCTTCCACGCTTGAGGCCGGCACCATCAACGGTTACTGCGTAGGTGAACCATGGAATCAGCAAGCGGTGTTTAAAGGTATTGGTGTACCTGTTGTAACTGATTATGAAATCTGGAAAAACAATCCAGAAAAAGTATTTGGTATGACAAAAGAATTTACCGAAAAATATCCCAATACCACCGCGCGCATTGTTAAAGCGCTTATTCGTGCAGCCAATTGGTTGGACGAAAACAATAATGCCAACCGTCCTGCCGCTGTAGAAATTCTCTCCCGTGGTGAATATGTTGGTGCCGACTACGAAGTAATCGCCAATAGTATGACAGGCACTTTCGAATACGAGAAAGGCGATAAACGTGAGGTTCCCGACTTCAACGTGTTCTTTCGTTACTTCGCCACATTCCCCTATTATTCCGACGCAGTGTGGTATCTCACGCAAATGCGTCGTTGGGGCCAAATCTCGGAGGCTAAGTCTGATGACTGGTACTTTGATGTCGCTAGGTCTGTTTACCGTCCTGATATTTACCAGCTAGCGGCGAAGGAGTTGATCGAAGAAAAATTGCTAAAGGCTTCAGACTTTCCGGAATTCGCCACCGAGTCTGGTTTCCGTGACCCACAGAAACACTTTATTGACGACATTGTTTATGACGGTAGCAAGCCTAATGCCTACCTGAAGAAATTCTCGATCGGCCTAAAAGACGAAGTGCTGTAAATAGCAATGGATTCTGTAGCAAGACACGACGGGCTCTTAGGAGCCAGTCGATTTTATACGAATAAAGGAACATACCAATGAGTGCAACACCCTTGACGAAACCAGTGCTATCCAAAAAAGCCCAGTTCCGTGAGCTATTTAATGTTGCTACTCTGCGTTTACTCATGGATAGAGCGATTAAAATGCTCGCTCTTCCAGGTTTCGGCATTTTAGTTTTTTTGTTTCTTTGGCAATTGCTGGCTAACAATATTATTACCTCATTGGGTCAATTTCCTGGTCCTAATCAGGTGTGGGAACAGTCTAAAAGTTTAGTGACTGAACACCGGCGAGAACGCAGCAAAGAAACCGCATTCTATCAACGTCAGGAAGTTCGCAATGCCAAAAAACTTGCAGATGACCCTGGCGCAACCGTCAAAATACGCTCTTACACGGGTAAAGCGACTTTTCTAGATCAGATTTTTACTAGTCTACTGACTGTGGCATTTGGTTTTATGGTTGCGACATTAGTGGCGGTACCATTGGGAATTTTGTGTGGGCTGAGCGAATCACTTTACCGTTGTATCAATCCTATTATTCAAACGTTTAAGCCAGTCTCGCCGCTTGCTTGGCTACCGCTGGTGACAATGGTGGTTTCGGCACTTTATGTCAGCGACGACCCGCTCTTCGATAAAGCCTTTTTAACCTCCGCCTTTACCGTAGCTCTCTGCTGTTTGTGGCCAACCGTTGTTAACACCATAGTCGGTGTCGCCAGTATTGATCGGGATCTAATTAATGTTAGTCGGGTGCTGCGTCTCGGTTCGCTGGTGCATATTCGAAAGGTCGTTATTCCCTCTGCGATCCCGCTGATTTTTACCGGATTACGACTCTCGTTAGCGACAGGTTGGATGGTGTTGATCGCCGCCGAGATGCTCGCGCAAAACCCAGGTTTAGGAAAGTTCATTTGGGACGAATTTCAAAATGGTTCTTCCAACTCTCTCGGTCGAATCATGGTCGCTGTATTGGTTATAGGCATCATCGGGTTCATTTTGGACAGCCTAATGTTAGCTCTGCAAAAGCATCTGTCATGGGATAAGCAAGCAACTCTCCGTTGATAGGATAGACACTATGTTGAATAAAAATTATTTAGAAATTAGTCAGGTAGGTATTGAGTTCGCTACTAGCGGTGAACCTTTTCGGGCGCTGCAAAACGTCAATTTGGCGATCGCCAAAGGTGAATTCATCTCTCTGATTGGACACTCTGGCTGTGGAAAATCCACCGTGCTCAACATTGTCGCGGGTCTTTATAATGCCACCGAAGGCGGCATTATTTTGGAGGGAAGAGAAGTCGACGAACCTGGCCCAGACCGCGCGGTAGTGTTTCAAAATCATGCCCTAATGCCCTGGCTTACGGTTTATCAAAATGTCGAACTGGCGGTGAAGTGTGTGTTCAAAAAAACCAAAACTAAGGCGGAAATACGCGACTGGATCGAACACAATCTGTCACTGGTTCATATGGAACACGCCGTCCATAAACTTCCCTCCGAGCTTTCCGGAGGAATGAAACAGCGTGTGGGTATTGCCCGCTGTTTGGCGATGCAGCCTAAGGTGCTACTGATGGATGAACCCTTTGGTGCGCTGGACGCACTGACCCGAGCGCATCTGCAGGATTCTCTGATGGACATTCAGCAACGGCTAGACAACACCGTCATCATGATTACTCACGATGTTGACGAAGCGGTATTGCTGTCCGATCGCATCGTCATGATGACGAATGGTCCCGCCGCCTCCATTGGCGAGGTGTTATCGATTGATTTGCCGCGACCACGCAACCGGGTGGTCTTAGCAGATGACCCTGCCTTCAATCATTACCGACAGCAAGTTTTGCGATTCCTCTACGAAAAGCAAAAAAATCCGGCAGATAAAAATGCGGTCGCCGGTTAAATGCACCCAATAAGTAACTCTTAGACAGTAGTCCAAAAGGAAAAGTACACATGATAAACGTTGTTGTCATTGGAAACGGTATGGTCGGTCATCATTACGTCGAACAATTGGCGGCGGCAGAGGTTGAAGCTCATATAACCGTTATCGGGGGTGAGCCCAGACCCGCCTATGACCGCGTGCACCTATCGGAATTTTTTTCCGGCCGCACAGCTAAAGATCTAGCGTTGACCACTCGAGAGCACTATGCCGAGATTGGGGTAGATGCTTATTTTGGTGACCCTGTGATCAGTATCGATCGTGACGAAAAAAAAGTGAGGACCGAAAGTGGTAGAGAGTTTACCTATGAAAAGTTAGTACTCGCCACCGGTTCTTATCCTTTCGTGCCACCGGTCAAAGGTAACAATCATAAACCATGTGTGGTTTATCGGACTATTGATGATCTAGGCAATATTCAAGCTCAAGCCAAAGAGGCTAAAGTCGGGGTCGTTGTCGGCGGTGGTCTTCTTGGTCTTGAAGCGGCCAACGCGGTGCAAAACCTTGGTTTGGAAACCCATGTTGTAGAATTTGCCCCCGGGCTGATGGGTGTGCAACTGGATGCCGGCGGCAGTGCCATGTTGCGCCGCAAGATTGAAGCCATAGGTGTATACGTGCATACCAGTAAAGCCACCGAGGTTATTGAAGAATCAGAAAATGGCGCAGGCCGATTATTGATGAAATTTGCCGATGGTGGTTCGCTGCCAACAGATATGATCGTGTTTAGCGCCGGCATTCGGCCCTTTGATCAACTGGCTCGCGACTGCGGTCTAAAGGTGGGTGAACGCGGTGGTATTGATATTGACTACCACTGTAGAACCAGTGATTCGGATATTTTTGCCATCGGCGAGTGCGCCCTTTTTGGTGGTCGTATTTATGGTCTGGTTGCGCCGGGTTATCGTATGGCCGAAGCTGCTGTCAGTCAGCTTGGCGACGATCCAATCGCTTTCCACGGTGCCGACATGAGTACCAAATTGAAGTTACTGGGTGTCGATGTAGGCTCTATTGGCGATGCACATGGCAAAGCAGAAGGTTCTGTTGCCTACACATTCAGCGATGAGCGCATCGAAGTTTATAAGCGTTTGATTGTCAGTGCCGATGGCAAAAAATTGCTCGGTGCGGTGCTGGTGGGAGACTGTTCGGACTACGACACGTTACTGCAATATTTTCTCAATGATATAGATCTGCCGGCCAATCCCGAAAGCTTGGTGTTGCCATACAGTGTAGGCGAGGCGCCAAGTCTTGGTGCTGCAGCGCTTCCCGCCAGTGCTACTATTTGCTCCTGCCACAACGTTAGCAAAGGCGATATCGTTGCATCGTTAGATGCGGGCTCCTGTTCGCTGGCTGATGTTAAATCTGAAACTAAGGCCGCTAGCGGCTGCGGTGGTTGTGCAGCACTGCTGAAAAGCATTGTTGACCATGAGATGGCGGCACGGGGTTTAGAAGTTAATACCTCAATTTGCGAACATTTTGCCTATACCCGGCAGGAATTATTTCATCTAATAAAAGTTGGCCGTATTAAAAGTTTCGACGTTCTCTTGGAAAAACACGGCTCTGGTCGCGGCTGTGATATTTGCAAGCCTGCCGCGGGTTCTATTTTAGCGTCCCTGTGGAACGACTATGTGCTGAAAGAAAAACATGTAGGCTTACAGGATACTAATGACACTTTCCTTGCCAATATGCAAAAAAACGGCACCTATTCGGTGGTTCCACGCATTGCCGGTGGTGAAGTCACCCCCGATAAACTGATTGTGCTGGGTCAGGTAGCTAAAAAATACAATCTTTATACAAAAATTACTGGCGGCCAGCGCATCGATTTATTTGGCGCGAGAGTTCAGCATTTGCCGGCAATCTGGAGAGAGTTAGTCGATGCTGGCTTTGAAACCGGACATGCTTACGGTAAAGCCCTGCGCACGGTAAAATCCTGTGTCGGCAGCACCTGGTGTCGATATGGCGTGCAGGACAGTATGGCCATGGCGATCTATGTAGAAAACCGCTACAAAGGCCTGCGGTCACCCCACAAGTTTAAATCGGCGGTTTCCGGTTGCACCCGTGAGTGTGCGGAAGCACAGTCCAAAGACTTTGGCATTATCGCCACCGAAAACGGATGGAATCTTTTTGTCGGTGGTAATGGTGGGATGAAGCCGCGTCACGCTGATCTATTCGCCACCGACCTCGATGATGAAACATTGATTAAATATATTGACCGCTTTTTGATGTTCTATGTCCGCACCGCCGACCGTCTGCAGCGCACTTCGGTGTGGATGGACAACCTTGAAGGCGGCCTAGACTATTTACGCGCGGTGGTGATTGAAGATTCTCTGGGGATAGCTCGCGAACTCGAAGAGCAGATGAATAGCATTGCTGGTTCTTACCAGTGTGAGTGGAAAACGACTATTGAAGATCCTGAGCGACTCAAGCGATTTACCGAGTTTGTCAACACCGATGCCGAAGATGATCACGTTGTGTTTGTACAGGAGCGTCAGCAGCCGCGGCCGGCCACCGAAGATGAACGTTTACAACTTCTAGCAATAGAAGTCTGAGGAATTATCATGAACAACTCAGTTATTCTATGCCAGCAAGCGGATCTGATTCCGAATTCGGGTATTTGTGTCCAAGTGCAGGGGGAGCAAATAGCCTTGTTTTATCTGCCTCAGGAAAACCCTCAGGTTTATGCCATCGGCAACTGGGATCCTATTGGCAAAGCCAATGTGCTTTCGCGAGGCATAGTTGGCGATCTAAATACACGCTTAGTAGTGGCATCGCCACTGTATAAACAACACTTTGACTTGGTCAACGGTGAATGCTTGGAAGATGCTGATTTCTGCGTACCTATTTATGCGGTGGCAATTGTCGCAGACCAAGTTTTATTGACTCAGTGATCAAAATTTTATGAGCCAAGATTGTACGGTAAAAACCACCTGCCCATACTGTGGCGTTGGCTGTGGTGTCGATGTGATAGTTGATGACAATCAGATTATTGCGGTTTCGGGTGATCAGCAACACCCGGCTAACTTCGGCAAGCTGTGTGTTAAAGGCTCGGCCTTGCATGAAACGATGGGCCAGCATGGGCGTTTGCTGCAACCCCAGATTAACGGCATGACGGTAGACTGGCCAACAGCCATTGAGACGGTGGCTGAAAAATTGTTATCAATTAGAGAACAATACGGCCCCAATTCCATCGCTTTTTATCTGTCGGGTCAGTTGCTTACTGAAGATTATTATGTAGCCAATAAACTGGCCAAAGGATTTATTGGTACCAGCCATGTGGATACGAATTCGCGACTGTGTATGTCTTCTGCGGTGGCCAGCTACAAGCGCGCCTTCGGCGCCGATGCTGTGCCCTGCAACTACGAAGACTTAGAACAATGTGATCTGTTAGTGCTGGTTGGGTCTAATGCTGCCTGGACCCATCCTGTGCTCTATCGACGAATGGCAGTAGCCAAAGAAAATAATCCGCAGTTAAAAATTGTGGTGATCGATCCACGTCGCACCGCCACTTGCGATCTTGCAGATTTGCACCTCGACCTAGAACCGGGTGCCGATAGTTTTATTTTTACCGGCCTATTGCATTATCTGGCCGACAATAAGTATACCGACACTGATTACATCGCCGATCATACCGAGGGCTTCGCTGACGCAGTTGATAGTGCAGAGGTCGCAACACTGGCATTTGTTGCCGCGAAAGCCAATCTTGAAGTTGAAGATCTCACCACCTTTTACCAATGGTTCGCCAGCACCGAAAAAGCGATGACCTTTTATTCGCAGGGCATTAATCAGTCCTCCACCGGCACCGATAAATGTAATGCAATCATCAACTGCCATTTAGCCACTGGAAAGCTTGGTAAAGTGGGCGCAGGTCCATTTTCTATTACCGGTCAGCCCAATGCCATGGGCGGTCGCGAAGTGGGTGGATTGGCAAACATGCTGGCCGCTCATATGGACTATACGCCAGACAATATTGCCACGGTTAGCGAGTTTTGGAACAGTACTGCAGTCAGTCAACAAGTTGGCCTTAAAGCCGTCGATTTGTTTGATGCGGTGGCAGATGGTCAAATCAAAGTGGTATGGATTATTGGCACTAACCCGGTGGTCAGCATGCCTAATGCCGACCGTGTTAAAGCGGCACTTGAGAACTGCGATACCGTGATTGTCTCAGACTGTATCGCCGAAACAGACACCACGGCTACTGCTAATATTCTTTTACCCGCCACCGGTTGGGGTGAGAAGTCCGGTACTGTTACCAACTCCGAGCGGCGTATTTCCAGGCAGCGCAGCCTGTTGACAGCTGCTGGAGAAGCTAAGCATGATTGGTGGATACTCTCTCAAGTGGGTCAGGCTATGGGCTATGGGCAGGCCTTTAGTTATAGCAGTCCACGGGATATTTTTGTTGAACATGCGGCATTATCGGGCTATGAAAATAGTCACGAACATAAAAGGTTGTTTAATATAAGCGCCTTAAGTCATTTGTCAGAGCCTGATTACGACCAATTGCAACCTATCCAATGGCCGGTCACTGCTGCTAAACCCGAGGGAACTCCGCGGCTGTTTAGTGACGGCTTATTTGCAACACCTAGCGGTAAAGCTCAATTTATAACGTCAGTCTCGAAGCTGCCCAAGCAGCAGCTGAGCGCCGACTATCCGTTAGCACTTAACACCGGCCGTCTCCGTGATCAGTGGCACACTATGACTCGTACTGGCCGTGCCAGTAGATTACTCGATCATACTGATCAGCCATTCGTCGGAGTGCACCCTGCCACCGCTGCGCACTATGATCTAACTGACGGTGATTTGGCTGCGGTGAAAACGGCTCACGGCACGATTGAGGTTGTCGTCCAGTTCGACAGTAATTTAAAACGTGATCAACTGTTTGTCCCTATTCATTGGAATCAACAGTTTGCCAGTAATGCACGGGTAGGCACTGTTATCGCGCCAATTACCGACGCGGTTTCAGGGCAGCCAGAATTTAAATTTTCCGCTGCGGCACTCTGCAAAATTAGCGCCACCGGCAACGCCGTTTTGGTTAGTCGCAATAGGCTAATGTGTGACAGTTTTAGCAACTGGAGTGTTTCGCCTCTTGATAATAACCAGGGGTACCTTTATCGAGTGGTTGTCCAAGAGGCGTTTAACTGGCAAGAGTTCATTGCCACTAAGCGTTTGTTAGAGCGAGGCCCGGCTCAGGCCTATGAACATTATTCCAACGTGAGTTGCGCTGATCATCGTTTCATCTGTTACAGCGACCAGCAAATTGAGCTGGCGATTTTCAGCCATGTTGATAAACGTCAATTGCCAGGCAGAGTTTGGCTACAGCAAATATTTAGTCAAACGGTAAAGGGTGACTACTGGTCATTGATTGCAGCTAGCGACCAAGCTGATCCCGGCAAACAAATTTGTGCCTGCTTTAATATCAGTGAGCAACGTATTATCCAAGCCATTGAAGAGGGCGCTAGCTCGGCAGTCGAACTGGGTCGACAGCTGAAATGCGGCACTAACTGTGGTTCCTGTATCCCCGAGCTCAATAACTTACTGTCTCAGACCGAGCATGCCATTGATTAAATTGTTCTGCCCCCGACAACACCAACAGTGGACCTATCATGAATGACAACGTATTCAGCCTGATCAAAAGCCATACAAACACCGATACAAATAACGGTAAGATAAAGTCGGTTGGTCACGTATATCTGGTGGGCGCTGGTCCAGGGGATGAGGAATTAATCACCGTAAAAGCGATGCGTCTGTTGCAGGAGGCTGACGCCATTGTCTACGATCGGCTTGCCAATCCCGCTCTGCTTAGTTACGGGAAACCGCACTGTGATCTAATTTATGTGGGCAAAAAAAAGGATCAACATAGCCTTCCCCAAGAAAAAATTTGTGATCTGCTTGCTGCATTGGCGGGCTGTGGTAAAAATGTGGTGCGCTTGAAAGGCGGCGACTCATTTATTTTTGGCCGCGGTGGTGAGGAGATCGACTATCTCCGTCGGCAGGGCATTCAATGCTCAGTAGTGCCGGGTATCACCGCCGCTAGTGGCTGTGCAGCGGCAACCCAGATTCCCCTTACTCATCGAGACTATGCCCATGCCGTGGTTTTTATCACTGGCCATCGACAGAACGGAAAAATGACTATCAACTGGGATCTAGCCCTGCAAAAAGACTGCACGGTGGTGTTCTATATGGGTCTTTCCAATCTCGAAGAGATCACCAGGCAGTTAATTGAGCGGGGCTGTCCAACCGATAAACCTTTTGCGGTGGTCTCGCAGGGGACATCTAGCGAGCAGCAGGTAGTGCTGGGAACAATCAGCGATATCGCCCAGCGTCTTATGCATAGGCCTTTATTATCGCCGGCGTTATTAATGATGGGCGATGTTATTCATGCCAATGGTTATGCGCTAGGCCTGGCCAATCAAACTGCGGCGGAGTACCGTGGCGTCAATCAGTGACTCGAAGAAACTATCAACAACAGAACCGATCTGAGCATCTTGCGCAACAAGCCATTTCGCTGCGCGCTGTAAGGCTAGTGTTGCCATTCGTAGTAGGGATAAAAAGTAACCATCCCAGTGAAGCCAAGACGCAATGCTTTAGACGCAATCGGTTCTAGTTTCTCAGCACTACCGCAACGAAAGCTCGTCAATGGCCGGCTCTATCGTGCCTACTTTTAGATCTAAACGGTGGCCGAAAAAGCGGCGACGGTGACGCTCCCCCAGCGTTATTCAATAATGTCTATTGAATGGGCTGAGAGTGTCAACTGAGCGGGCTGTCCCGGTGCGATGAGGGCATTGAGTACGCTAAAGGGCAAGTCGATTGCTGAGAGTCGGGTCGGAGTTCGCAGCACCAGAGTGGTTTTAGCATGTTGTTTGATGGTTACTTGATTGGGGTTTTTGCTAAAAGTGAACGGGCTATTGTTGTATAACTGGAAGTCGACATCAGAACTATTTTCAATGTCTAAATTGAGCAGATTTTTTTCGCCGCTATAATTTGCCGCGGTGACGGTTAATGCTGCGGTCAATAATTCCTGCATTTCGGCGTCTCTGCCCAATAATAAATTGTTGAACCACACTAAAGTGCGGTGTTCGAACAGGGCTTCGCGAAGGCTATCGGCGGTAGCATTTTCAGCTAGGACTAACGTAACCGGACGATGCCCACCCTCGTGGGGTTTGTAATCCCAATCGATGAGTTCGTGTACATCGGAGGCGCCTATCACTGCTAGATCTAAATCAAGCGCCATTTGGAAGGCCTGTTCGGAATAGTTAAAACCATTGGCAATCTCTATGCCTTGTATCTTGCCATTGGCGGCATTTTTTCGATGGAATTCGGGAATAATGGGGATGTCGGCCACATAATCAGTATGCCACCAAGGGTGATTCCAGAATAGAAAGGCTTCTTGCTCGACCGCCGCATCGACGGCGTCTTGTTCTGGGAATTGGTGCATCCGTCGGTAGTACTCGATCGGGTCGAAGGGTTCAGGTGCAGCAATGGGTAATAACATTTTATTAGCATCTGTAATAAACAAGGCATTGATATGCCCCGAAGGTGTTTCTCGGGTTATCTCAGAGCCGGCGATAATCATCAATGGGTTGTCGCCATTAGCTTCACGGGCTATTTGGTAAGCGCGATTTCGATCCGGATGAGGTAGATCCGCCATATGCGGCTGCCACTCCAAATGTTCGGTAATAGCAATAGCATCAAGGCCGTCCCTTAGCGCCTCTTCAACTCTAATGCGTGGCCAGACATGCCCGTCTGAGAATGATGAATGCGTGTGAGGGTCCAGTACCAGGGTTTTGTAATTAGCCGTATCGGGAAACTGAATAAGACGTTGTTCATTAACGCTGGCAGGAACAGCTGCATCTTCATGGGCCAGTATCGGGTTGGCTTGACCGGTCATAATCAGACACAGTATGGTGCGGGCAATAATTCTCACGGCAGATACACTCTTATTTAGATACCGATCAAATATAGCAGTTGTCGAGCGATTTATCGTCAACAAGCTAAGCTTGATCGCCGTTTAATGTTTTCCAGTGATAGGGTGGATGGCAGCTTTGCAGTGTTAAAAAATAGACGTGCTCGATTTTCTGGGGAGGGCGCTTGTGATCTCGACAATGGCAGTGACAAGTCACACGTCCAACAGTATCGCGGGGACTCGGTAAACGTAAAGCCAATCGACGCAAAGGGGTGTGGCTATTTGAGCGGGGTACAGTGCGATTGTACTCGGCCGGTTCAAAAAGCGGCTGATAAAGTTAGGAAAACACGATTTATTACTTGTTTTAGCGGGTTTTGTTAGCAGAATTAACGATTAGTTTAGTAGACTGTAGCGCGATTTGGATACCTAACATCCCTGTCATTGAGTTGCTTGGAGTTAGGTAGAGCTCATACGTCATACGGGACCCTTATATGCGTCGTTATACTATTTTAACACTACTGACACTGACACTGGTGTCAGTCAGTTTTTCACACGGTGAGTCTGAGCCATTATTTAAAAAAGCGCCGATCGATGACGATGGCCGCTTTACTAATCTGGCGGGTGATCTGTCCCATGGATCTTTTGGTGTCCGGTTTCCGTTTATAATGCGTCGCATGGGAACCTATTTCCGGAGCGCTGATGGGGCGCCGATACAAGTACCGAATGACGGGGCTTTTCTGCGTGAAAATGCACGCCACAGTAAACCTACAGTGACTTGGATTGGGCACGCGACATTATTGGTTCAGATGGAGCACATTACTTTCTTAACCGACCCAACTTGGTCAAATCGCCCCAGTCCTGTGCCAATATTTGGGCCTAGACGGTTCGTTCCGCCGGGGCTTGCTATCGACGATTTACCCCCGATTGATTTTGTATTGATTTCCCATAATCATTACGACCACCTTGATCTACCAACACTGCGATTACTCGCTGCGCGTAATGCCAACACACTGTTTTTTGTGCCGCTGGGTAATGGTGATTTACTGCGCAGGCACGGTATTGTTAATGTGCAGGAGCTTGATTGGGGGCAAACCGCGGTCTACAAGGGAGCAACGATTCATTCTCTGCCATCTCAGCATTGGAGCAAGCGAAGTCTTAGGGATGACCACAAGGCATTGTGGTCTTCGTGGGCTGTTACTGGTGACCAGCGACGGTTCTATTTCGCGGGGGATACGGGTTATTTCTCCGGCTTTGCGGACATTGGTCGCAAGCTCGGACCCTTTGATTTGGCGGCGGTTCCCATAGGCGCGTATGAGCCGCGGGCGATGATGCGTGAGTCGCATATGAACCCTGAAGAAGCCGTTCGTGCCGCAGATGATTTGCGTGCCGCTGCGGCGCTCGGAATACACTTTGGCACCTTCGATCTTTCCGACGAACCTTTGGACGAGCCGCCCCGACGTTTTAATGATGCAGCTGCGGATGCTGTGTTCGGCGAGGCAGGAGCATGGATATTAAACATTGGGGAGACGCGTGAATTCTGAGTTATTCTACAGAGAGTTTACGGGCATAATCTGCCGTATTTAAAGATTTTTTTGGTGTTTAGACATTCAATATTTTGGAGTCGTTGACAATAAAAATACTAATGGGCCGAGCCCCTCTATAACCGTTTAAGCCCTATAAACGACGCATGTCAGCGAGTAAAAATGGCATTGATGGCGGGCGTAGCGTCGATGCTAAAAGTTTCTTTTTATTTTATTATCTCTATAATAAGGCCGTCCCATCGCAGGCTTGCTCGCGAGGGTCATTCTCCGGTCGTTAAAGCTCTCTTGCTTGGATGATTTAAACAGCCTATGAACTCGCTGCGAGCAGCTAGCCGGGTTCTATTAACGGTCATCACCTACTAATAACTAATCATAAGGCGCAAATGTATGAAACTTATTTCAGCCGATCTCAGTCCCTATTCCGCCAAAATAAGAATGCAGATCTACGCCATGGGCCTAACAGACATCGAGTTTGATCTGCCAGCATCCGTATTCTTGGGGAAGCTGGTCGACATTTCTCCACTAGGACGAATTCCAGTCTTACAAACGGATAACGGCACGATACCTGAATCTGAAGTTATAGCAGAATACTTAGACGACCTTTATCCAGAGCAGGCTATTGTTGGTAAGACGCCGGAGCAGCGTGCTGAGGTTCGCGTGATTTCAAGAATTGCTGACATCTATTTGATGAACAATATTTTCATGGCGCTGTCGCAACTTGACCCTAACTCGCGCGTTGATGCTGTAGTTGATCTACTACTCGGGCATGTAGTGCGGGGTATCGTCGCATTAGAAAAACACATTAGTAATGGTGAATTTGCAGTGGGCGATACACTCACTCGGGCTGATTGCTCTCTGGTGCCCGCTTTGTTTATGTGTGAACACACGCTGCCGCGACTAGGTATGGATAATCCCATTCTTGCTACCCAAAAAGTCTCTGCCTACTGGCAAAAAATTCAAACAAACGAACTTGCCGCGAAAGTTATCGCAGAGATGACCCGCGGGATGATTGCGCGTCTGAATGGGTCTGAAAAGAAGATGATTGAACAGGCGATAGCCGCTGCAAAAGCGGAGCAAACTTCGTAAAGGATCACGACCGCATAAATGATCCGGAGGCGGGTCGCGCGGTACTCGCATTTAAAGCTAAGTGAATAAATGCGATCGACTTTTTCAGGTTTATAAACTGTGTTGTCAACATAAAGGAAGTAACGATGGATTTAGGACTAAAAGGTAAAAGAGCAATCGTGACGGGTAGCACTCGCGGTATTGGCAAAGCAATCGCAGAGACCTTGGCCAAAGAAGGTGTTGATGTGGCTGTGTGTTCACGTCAGCAGAAAGCCGTTGATGAAACCATTGCTGAGTTTTCTCAGTATCCCGGCAAAGTCATTGGGGCGGCGGTTGATATAACGGATCAGCAAGGGTTTAAACAATGGGTAGATTCCGTTGCGGCAGAACTGGGTGGTATCGATATTTTTGTGGCCAATGTGACTGCAGGAGATACCGCTGAAAGATCAAATCCATGGGACGCAGCGGTCACAACTGATATTTTGGCAACGGTGTCATGCATTGATGCCGCATTGCCCATGTTAAAGCAATCGGAAGCTGGTGCCATTGTGTACATCAGTTCCATGGCAGGAATTATTGGCACACCACAAATTCCAGCATACGGGGCTGCCAAAGCGGGTATGACCCACTATATGAAAACGCTGGCCATGTCTTTGGTGAAGGACGGCGTTCGTGTTAACACCGTGTCTCCTGGCGACATTATTACCGAAGGTAATGTCTGGGATCGAATACGTACTACTATGCCCGATGTTTTTAAGAGCGTACTAAAGAGAAATCCGAGAGGTCATCTCGGAACACCGGAAGAGATAGCGCAAGTGGTGAGTTTTATGGCGAGTCCAATGGCAAGTTTGGTTAATGGCGCGCACTTAGTTGTGGATGGCTGCAGTACAACGCACGTCCATTTTTGAAGCATTGTTTGCTATAAGTCGTTTGGCGATCAAGCTGCAAGCCATTGGAGCGATGTTAGATTCCGATACGGTCAAATTCTTTGAGATAACGCGGGGTCTGCTAGCCAGAGTTTAAGCGATTGTCAGTAAAGCGGAGGATAGAAAACCGGGGGAACGGAGGGGGACTTGATGAAGTCCCCCTCATTTTTATGTTGCTACTCGTAACTTTCGGTAATCGCTTGGTAAGTGCCAACTTTTAAGTCGGAGCGCAAAGCCCAAGGCGAACCCATCAGTTGAATCATGCCAACGACGACAATCTCTTCAACGGGGTCAATCCAGAATACGGTGCCTGCGGCACCGCCCCAGTTAAACTCCCCATCGCTGCCCATCACGCCGTGGTTAACTGCATTGGTGACAACCCCAAAACCAAGGCCAAAACCAAAGCCTCTTGCCTCTGCGGTATCTGAGGGTGATTCACCCAATCCTGATGCTGAGATGTTAGCGGCCAAGTGATTACGAGCCATATAATTAACCGTTTTTTCACTGAGTATGCGCTGACCATTGAGTATGCCGCCGTTGCGCATAGCTTCAGCAAACCTCATATAATCCATGGCGCTTGAAACTAAACCGCCACCGCCCGAGTACAAGCTAACGCTGCTGTAATTAGACATGGCACTGTCTTGTTGGGTACCTAATGTCGCCAGCTTTTTGTTTTTTGCGTCCCAATAATGATTAGGGAGAAAACGGCTAGCTTTGTCTTCCGGTACCTGGAAGAACGTGTCTTCCATATCTAACGGCTGAAAAATATGTTCGCTAAGATACTGGTCGAAAGGCATGCCACTAAGTCGCTGTATAACAAGACCGGTAATATCAACTGCGATGGAATAATGCCATTTGCTGCCGGGTTCAAATTTCAGTGGCAATTGAGCCACTACCGTCGCAAATTCATCCAAGTCTTTAGTCTTCCAAATATTGGCATTTTGATAAAATGTATCAACTTGATCATTGGCGGGATCGAACCCGTAGGACAAACCCGTCGTGTGGGTCAGCAGCTGATGCATTGTCATTGGTGTTTCTACTGGCACCATCGTACCGTCGTCACTCAACACCTTTAATTCTTTTAATTCTGGTACAAACTTATGAACAGGATCACTGAGCTGAAATTTTCCCTGTTCATACAACTGCATGGCAGCCGCTGCAGTAATTGGCTTAGACATAGAGTAGATGCGAAACAGGTCATCTTTTTTTAGTGGTCTGGGATCATCGGCGCCTTTTTGCCCGACGGCTTCGAAATGTACCAGTTTGCCCTTGCGCGCAACCATTGTGATAACGCCGGCGAGCTTACCTTCGTCAACATAACGCTGGCTCATTGCCGTAATTCTGTCCAGTCGGTCTGATGACATACCGACTTTTTCAGCTTGTGTAGACGGCAAGTCCGTCGCCTGGACAATACCGCACAATAACGATAGTGAAACCGTAAGTACTAGTGATTTGATTAATTTCATTGCATCCTCATAGGTTATTAATGATCGGGAAATCTTAAGTAATAGTAAATTACCAACCGCGTGAGCTTAAACACAAGGCCAGATAAAATCTATGGCATTTATGCTTAACATTTATCCATCTAATTTGTGAGTGACTGTAAACAATATTGCACCGTGTTTATTCTGGTCGGCGATTTCGCCGGCGCGATGCCTCGGTGTCAGTTCCAAAAAAGGTATCGGTGTTTTGAAATTATCGCATTGGGTTTTGCGCTAAAGCGTCGATTATCCTATCTAGCAGTACCTATCGATCTTTCATTTCGGTACACTGCGCTCCCAAAAGGAGCCAAAATGACTGAAAAAAGCGCTGAAATTGTAACGCCGCGACCCGCGGCTACCGTTATGCTGATCGACGATCGCCCAACACTTCAGGTCTATATGATGAAGCGTAGTTCACGGACTGTCTTCGGCGGTATGTGGGTGTTTCCTGGAGGTACGGTCGACCCAGACGATAGACTCGACCTTTACGAAACGCATTGCCAAAAATCAGACCGAGAGGCGAGTCAGCGCCTCGAGATTGACAGTGGTGGATTGGCCTATTATGTCGCAGCAATTCGCGAAACCTTCGAAGAGGCGGGTATTCTGTTGGCACTAACGGGAAAGCCTGCAGAGTCGCTATCTATGCTGGCGCCGGATGATCAAACCCGTTACCACGATTACAGGGGCCTGGTGCACCGAGGCGAACTGCCGTTATCCCAAATCATTGAAACGGAAGATTTAACCCTCGATACCGCGGTCATCCATTACGTCGCCCGTTGGATTACACCAACAGTGGTGCCAAAGCGATTCGATACGCGCTTTTTTCTTGCGCGCATGCCTCAAAATCAGCATCCCATTCATGACGACAAAGAGCTGGTTAATTCCGGCTGGTTCGAACCCGCCGATCTGATTGAGCGTGCCGCCGCTGGAGACATTGCGGTGATGGCACCAACGCTGAGAATGTTAGAATCTCTGCTTCCCTTTGATAATGCGGATGATGCAATGCAGGCGGCAGCCATAAGCCGAGACGCGATACGCGTGCCATTTTCTGACCAGAAAGACCCGAGTATTCCCCCAGCAGTGCCGGACTTTGAGCCGGGTTGGGTTTATCTCAGACCCTAATTAGATACTAGCTGTTTAGTGCTTTTACCGCGGGCATTGGGGGGCAATACCCGTAATTATTGGCCCCTGCGGTCTTCGGCATTCATGTAATGTTGTCGGGACCTTAGTCTCAGTCCATTAACACAATGGAGCAGGGCAGTCGCATGGGTGCTGCCTTAATTTAATGCTTTGTGGGTTGCTGGTCAGCGTTACTTCTTAATGAGACCTTGTTTTTCCATTTGACCGACAAATGATTGGATAACCGAATCCCGCAGCTTTATGCGATTGCTGGGGTCAATGGTTTCAGAGGTGGCCTGCCACAAAGGTTCTTCGGTCGCTGTTTCATAAAGGTCAGACACTAACATGACTTGTTTACTGCTGGTCCATATACCCGCCGTTGAACCCACCTTAACGATCTGCCCATAATAGCCGCCAAATCTACCGTACCCGTAGTTGCTGCCGTAAGCCGGGATAACGCTGTAATAATCGGTCCCGGGATGATAAACAGGTTGTTCTAATGTACCTGCGTAGTGCGAAAGCAACAGAGTATCAAGTCCTGCCTGTTTAGCCGCAGCAATAATTTTATCTTTACTGGTTTTACGCGCCGTACCATTAACCAGCGTGTGGCTGGCTACCGCATGGATACCCTGATCTTTGAGAGCGGCCGTGTAAGCATCTTCAAAGTTTATTCTGGCGTCTTGGCGCTCGGTTACCGCAATGACCAAAACCCCTTTCAGATTTTTTTCTTTGAGGTCTGGGGCTACCCAAGCGTTAGTGATCTTTGTTGTTGTACCGCAGCCCGCCAGTGCAATTACACAGAGACATAAAACGATTCTTAGCATGTTAAATTAAACCTTCGTTGTAATGATCGTGACCGTAAGACCGCCACACGACAGCAATTGCAGTCGGTATCCAATATGTCAGATTCTCATCGCCCAACATAACTCGGAGCGGAGAGGGTGATTCTATCGTTAATGGAAAGGTAGCTCTCTGGTTGAGCTACTCAAGAGCCGTCTGGTGCCACAAAGTCGCTGTTCGAATATTGAGAGGACGGCGCCACCTCTTGCATAAATCAGTAGCGCCGCAATCTCTGGTTGCCGACAAGATAGTCGATGTTAGCCGTCAATTAATCTTCTATTGAGAAACTGAGGCCTGCATGGGCTTCCAATCGACTGATCAATTCAGGCCCCATGGAGGACGCCGTTGTCCAACAGCCACCGCCGGTACGATCTTTGGAAATATCGAGGGCTAGACAGATGGCGCTTTCAGCTAACATTTTACTGGTCGATCCATAACCCGGATCCATATCACCTTTGACGCAAGCTTGTAGCTTTTCACCGGCATCATTCGAGCCAGCAAAGATGATGTCATAGTAGCCGGCGTTGCGCTCTTCTAGTGACGGTCCATCGCCGGGCTTTAGGCTGGCATCCATAGCAAAGGGGTCTACTGCTGCGGCATCAGCTGTTGCTGGGTCGCCGGACAGCATGATCATTTCATCGTATTGTAGATCTTCTCCCCAGGGGTGCTGCATCAGATAATTTGAGCGGTGAACCGCTTTTGTATTGATCATTGCCATCATAAAGGGACCAACCCAGCTTCCCACAGCTTCGTCATAATAAGGCGTGTTGCCATCGGGTTGCGCTGGGCCTTCAAAGCCCGGCGTTTGCGCGAAGGGCGAAATCAATAGGCCCATAATAGAAGGGTCTTTTTGAACCGCTGCCGTTGTTGCAGCGCCTGAGGCGACAGTACCGCCCGAGGCACTCCCCTGCATGTCTCGCACGCGGCCACGAATACGGGGTAAAACATGTCCCAGACGGGCTTTGGCTTGTTCCTGTAAGTAGAAAACACCGAGGTCCGTTGGAATGGAGTCAAAGCCACAGGAGAAGACGATACGCGCACCTGATTTTTTAGCCGCGTCATCAAGCCCAATCACCTGGTTTGCGATCCAGTTAGGCTCGCCACATAAATCGACATAATCGGTACCGGCATTGGCACAGGCAACGATAACTTTGTCACCATACAGCTGATAAGGTCCGACCGTAGTGATCAAAACTTTTGTCTGTGCCACCATGGCTGCAACTTCGGCATCATTATCGGAATCACACACCACAAGTGGCGTGTCAGCCGGCGCACCAATGGCATCGCGGACTGCTTCAAGCTTATTTTTAGAGCGGCCTGCCATGCCCCATTTAATGTTTTTGCCGTACTGCTCGACAACATATTCTGCAACCAGCTTACCGGTAAAACCGGTTGCACCATAAATCAATATATCAAATTCTCTGACCATCTCTGTTTCCTTAATAGTGTCCATCCTGACGAAGTGCCAGTATACCGATTAAACTGACCATAGTTTATATTCGTCGTTATTTATTAAAGTAATTAGCTTCAGGCGTTACCAGATAGTTACTAATATAATTGGCGCGCTAAAGGTCAGCCGGAAGGTCGTCCAGGGTGAAGATTGCACTTTTTCAGTACCACTTCCGCTATTCTATCCTTACCATTGCCGTTTTATCGCAACGGCGTTTACCTGTCGATGACGTAGTGTAGTATTAAGGCCTGTCGCTAATTAACGGAGTTTAATCATGCAGTCTTAATGCTCATCCGATTAATGCGCAGGTTGCAGATTGGACTGAAGGGCGATGTTTGGCGTCTGTCCGTTATTGTTAGTAGAAAGTCTTCGGCCAGCCTCTACTTAAGAAGGGAATTATAGAATGTCTTTAGAACAAATATTTAGCCTGAGCGGCCTGATTGCGATGACCGGCTGGGCCGGTTTGGTGCTGGCGCCGCGGTGGACTGTAACGCGTGATTGGCTGGCCCCAGTAATCGCGCCGCTACTCATTGCCATGGTGTATGTGTGGTTGATGACCAGCAATAGTCGCCCTGAAGGTGGCGGCTTTGGGTCCCTGCAGGAAGTCACGCTTTTATTTTCAGATCCTCATTTGCTGCTGGCCGGATGGATCCACTATTTAGCCTTTGATTTGTTTGTGGGTGCATGGGAGGTTCGTGATGCCCAGCGTCAGGGTATCCATCATCTTTTGGTGATCCCTTGTTTGTTTGCAACCTTGATGGCGGGGCCTGGCGGCTTGGCGCTCTACTGGCTGATTCGTAGTGTGGTCATGATCATTAAGCGCCAAAAGCGCCAGGCAGCAGAGGCAGTGCTATGAAGGCTGAATCAAATCTTAATTGGCCCACCCTCAGTGAGCTAAAAGACAGTCAACCACTGTGGTATTACGCCGCCGGGTTTAATTTCGCGGTTTTGGCTTTTTGCCTCGTTGCCGGAATTTTTGATGAGAGAACTTTAAATGGCGTGTCGGTGTGGAGTAAGCCGGTCAAATTCGGCTTATCAATAGGGCTTTATTTCATCACACTGGTTTGGTTTGCGACATTTCTTAGCAGGGAAACTCTGACCGGCACGGCGGGGAAAACTTTAGTGGCTATCCCCCTTATTTCTGGCGTAACAGAGATGGTGTATATCGCCATTATGGCTAGCTTGGGTCAGGCATCGCACTTCAATTTCTCGTCGGGCTTTACGTCAATTATGTACTCTCTGATGGGCGTAGGTGCCGCAGCCATGGTCCTTGTGCTGCCGTGGCTGGGATATCTGATCGCGAGACAGAACTCAATTGGTAACCCGCTGATATTGGCGATCGTTGCGGGCCTGTGCGTCACTTGCGTGTTGGGTGGCGGTTTCGGGAGTCATCTAGGTGGCCAGGATGGTCATTGGGTCAATGCGTCGCGTACCGATGCCGGTGGAGTTTGGTTGTTCAACTGGGCAACTGACGGTGGCGACCTGCGTGTGGCGCATTTCTTTGGTATGCATACGATGCATGCTTTTCCTATTTTCGCTTTACTTCTGCCAAAAAACTGGGGGCAGCCAACCAAGCTGCTTTTACTCAGTGGCTTTATGGCTGTGTATACGGCATTCAGCGTTGCCACCTTTATTCAAGCGCTCAATGGCCAGGCATTTTTGCCGAGCTAAGTTGCCCATGTGACAGCTAGCGATGGAACGCAACGGGAAAGCACTGCGATCAATTTTCGCTAACAATAAACCAGTGCCGTCGACCATTCTGGTTATACTTTCGCGGTTAAATAGTCGATTAACAGCTGGCGTAGTCGTTGCTGAGAGCTTAGGTTTAGGCTGTGCATATCTGCCATGACTAATTGCCTTCCAGCCATTAATTGCTGCAATGTTGTGGTGGTGAATTCCAGCTGCACTTTATCAACGGCCGATTCTTGCCCGCACGTAGCATCAACGGATGGAGTGAAATAGTCTTTCATGATGTAAGCTCCTTTGCTGTCGGTCTTGTCAATTCTTAGTGCATCGTTGCACTCATTAGATGAATTGTTGTGCTTGCAGCCACGCCGGTCTTTTTTGGATAACAATCCAATCTCCATAGGTTCCTGTAAAGGTGGCCTAAATAGCTATTGATGCCCAGCTGCTCGGTGGAAGACTGAGATATTTCCTGCTCAAGACAGTTGATTGCTAAGTGATAAATCTTGCGGCTTTCACTTTGGTAACCTAGCATTAGGAAATTATTGGCCAACAACACGGCAGAGCTTGCAAGTAATTCATAGGCGTTATCTGCGCTTACCTCTCTGTTTATCATAATGATCTCAGCAGTTTCATAGGCGCTGCCCAAAAAGCACAAGGCTTTCTGCCATTCCTTTTTCTCGTAGAGTAAGCTGCCTCGATCGAAACTCTCCTGCCATGCTTTAATAGCTTGGGCTGGCTGATTACTGAGTAGCATCCTGTGTGAATCGCACAAAAATCGCACTGTCATTGTCAATCCTCCTCGGTTGGTTCAAAGGAATTATAAATGATAATGATTATCATTTGCAATAACTGACAGGTCGAAATTATTGAGCATCACCGGATTGCAGGTCGAATGTATAGTTTTCGCTGACTAAATAGGGTGAGAAATCAGGAATTTAATTACACCGCATCTTTATTGCAGCGCTCACTAAGTCGTTTAGCTCACTGATCTTTGTGACAGGTAGTTAGTATTGATCACTGCGAGTTCTCAAGGATGCTTGGTGAATAACATTGCAAATACTGGGGACTGCAACCGTAGAAGAGGTCTTCAGAGAATGTGCCGGAGCCTGCGGACCGTTGGCGGCATGAATCGTCTAGGGGAGAGGCGCAAGCCCGATGCGAGGAAATAGGGTTTGATCTGGACCTAATCTCCCCACTGAATGACGGCGGTTCAGCATCTCCGTGTCTGCACTAAATTACTGGAAACGAATGCCGTTTGCAGCGGTCTCACGCCCAATGCCACTAGTTGTCTAGCGTTAATGCAGAGACAACTTGAGCATGGAATTCTCTTATTGAAAAACTCGAGTTTATTGGGATCGCCATGGCGCTTGGCAGTGAGCCCGTCCAGTTCGACTCGGCAACAAGCCCCGGTATTAGACGCATTTTTCGCTCATCCGAAAAATTGAGGTAGGGCTTGTACAAACTTGTTCTGACGATCAGTAGGTCATTTTTAAAGTCGATGACGATAAACTGCCCATCGAATCCTGTTGTGTGTATTACCCGATTTACACATTCTTCGTTGACAGTCTCGGCACAAAAACTCCAAAATTGCTTGTCGTAAAAACTACTCATCGAGGTCACAGAAGAGATGTAACTTGCGTATTGAGTGCCTGTTTCAAGTTCCAAGCCCCCAAGCATCATAAAGTAGCCAAATTTGGCGAAATCTCGTGCTGTCGAATCCAAACAACAATAAGAGAGATAGTTGCCATTCGCCTGACCGTCTTCAACATTGTCTCGCCACCAAACTGCGGCGATGTTTAAGGGTTCAAACAGCTCCGCCTCTGCGAAAGTGCCAGGATCTTGGCCTGTGGCGCGGTAGAGGATCTCTCCTAGAACTTGAGTATCGCAGTTGGAATATAAAAACTCGTTGGCAGTATAGACGCCACCATTTGCCCAAGGGTAAGCGCCGCCGTCGACTGCAAGTGGACGATTGATGCACGCTGACATCTGATCTTGATCATAGACGATATTTCCGCCAGCTGCGGCATCGCTCCCGTTGACACATTCACCCAGTGCCCCTGTATTTTGCAAGAAACAAATCGGTACTAAGCCCGAGCGCATATCCAGTAGTTGCTCAATGGTAACAGTCGCTCTAGCGTCAGACCGCCACTCGGTAATGAAGTCCGACGCAGGCTGATCAGTAGAGGTAATCAAGTTTTTATCGATTGCGATACCGATGAGCACACTGGTGAATGACTTAGCCGTCGACCACGAGGTGACCGGACTTTCACTGTCTCGACTGCCATAATTGTCATACCAAAATGCGGGATCTTGTGTCGTTGCTCCACTGGATAACGCAGTAAGACTGGCCACCTCCCCCTCGGCTACGCCTCGGTAGCGCTCCTCAATCAACTTACCCCCTTTGATCACTAGCGCCGCTTGTGTGAACGAGCCATCTGCCATGGCGTAGCCGAGAGCAGTGTCGAGTGCAGCGCTATTAAACCCCGCGTCACTCGCGGATCGTGTTTCCCACATTGTAGGGTGTGGCGATTCAAATGGGGCGGGTGGCGGAACTGATGGGGACGTTGGCGAGGGCGTTGAATTACTCCCGCCGCCGCCGCATGCTTGAAGAAGGAGTGTTGCGGTGACTAATAGGGCAATCGTTCGTGGCACGTGGCTTACTCCGATGTTATTAATGATTCTGCTGTTGCTTTGATCTATTTATACTCAGACTTGCAGCAAGGGGCTCGCTGAACGACATCGAGTACAAGCGGCTGTTAAAGCGTCTTATAACTATTCAGCGAAAAGCAAGTGTGGTCATGCGCTCACCCATGCCCTTAAACAGCCGGGACGGGTTTATGTGACTGCTCACCCATCACTCAACTATCCAAGCGCTCATCAGGCAACGTTGCTTAGCGGTCCTCAACATATTTGTGACAGATAATAGCGTCTTTGGCCTCTTTGGTAAAAACTTTCTTATCCCCTTTATTGATGCACTCAGAGCTGTGCCGAAGCAGCATGCTGTTCCCCTCTGCTTCCACTGCTGGGAAATCATCTTAAATGAGTCTATAACGCCGTTAACAATACGATATGTGCTGGCCAACCTTTACAAGGTAACGGCTGCAATGAACGTGTCTACAGTTGCAAAGCACTGAACAAACTTGACAGTTGATGAACGTGCCAAGTTAAAGATTACTGCACGGATGCGCGACAACGATCTGGCGGTGAAAAAGTTAACAGCGTCAGGTGAGATAAAGTATTTCAGGCGGACAGTAGAGGGTAATTAAAATGTCCGAAAAACCTTATTGCTTGCCAGTTGCTGCCGCGCGCATGTTCAGCTTCGGCGGTTAACAGGGTGTTGCCAACAATCAGTTGGACAATTAAGAGACCGGCCACGAATATCCCGGTCTTCAGCATATTTCATACGTTTTTATTGTATCTTAAATATGAGCAGACGGTCCCGACGAGGAGATACGAAGGTTGTCCACAGAGGTCGATGATCTACTGTATCTATTCCGTTATCGCTCACCAATAACTGTTGTCCATCAGGTGATATCTTTGCTCCGTGCGGAAAAACGAGATTGTCGCCGATAACCTGCGGCGGGCTATTAAACGGTCGGTTTTTCCGAAGGTCGTAAAGTTGTATACAACCGCCATCCGGGTTCGTTACCAATGCACGATTACCTTGAATATGGATATTTTCCAATCGGCAATGTGTGCGAAAGATTTTTTTCCACAGCGGTTTGCTGCTAAAGCGGCCTCGCTGATCGATGCTAAAAACCGCTATTCCGTTACGACTGGGCCCGCCGCGAGTCCCGCCACTGACTAGATTTTTTAGGCGTTTTATTGCTTTGCGACCCCACGGCATTAAATCAGACTGGAATGTCACGTAAACTTTGTCTCCCGCTTTATTAAAGCTGACTCCCTTGACATCGCCATAGGCCGAGAACCATCGTTCCTGTTTGTCCATCGGGCCGATGATTCGCCCGTTCTCGTCATCGTAGTCATAGCTGACAATGGCCCCTTCTTTTCCTAAACCCTCACAGTAGGTAACGACCAGACACCTTCCATGAAGAGCTATTGAATGACCCTCCGCTAAATGAGCGTAGGGTGTTGTGTATGAAAAAACCGGCGTGCCCGTATCGTCGGCGAGGTTGAAAATACAAAACTGGCAAGGGGATGTACCCTTGTTCGCGACAATGAGGTGTTTCTTCGTCAGTAATACTCCGTGAGGCCCATTCAGCGCAGCACCAGGATTTTTAAATGTCCTCAAGAGCGCCTTGGTACGCGCGCTATACAACCTAACTTCATTGTTGTATTCGTAGGTCGCACAGAATGTTTTTCCGTCCGGAGAGAAACAAACTTCGTCGATGAGGCTGGGCGCTTGGTTGTTAGGGATCAGCTTCGCTATCGTGAATACGGACATCTTGATGTCTCTCCTTGTGTTGTGGCACTTGCGCGTAACACACTGTTTATTGGTTAACTGCGTATAAGAAGAATAGCATGTCAGCCGAGCGATGCCAGATGACAATGGACTACAATAAAAATGACCGAAAAACCTTATTGCTGGCCAGTTGCTGCCGCGCATGTTCAGCTTCAGCGGCTTTATGAGCAAACAAAAGCAGCCCCCGAGGGAGCTGTCATTTTGTGCCAGGTGCTTAATCCGCTGATGCGATGGACGCAAGCGGGGTTCGACGTGGAACTAGGCTTTAGTTTTGCGACGAGCGAACCCTAGACCTGCTAAGCCAAGGCCTAGTAGAGCGAGAGAGCCGGGCTCTAAGACCTCCTTCGGTGTTTGTTGCGCGGCGATGACAAAAAACTGATCGCCACCGGCGTTCACATTATCAAGGTCCAAAAAAAACTGAATTTCTGAATCGTCCTGATAGTTCGTCAGGTCAAATCCTGATAGGCGCCAATCGGAATATCCATTGCCTGGATTCAAAACCTTATCAAGCGGATCGTTACCAAAATAGGCAAACTTTTGGACGCCATCGATTTTTACCAGAAATGCTTTAAGCTGATGCCCTTCGCTACTATCGTTGCCCTTAGTGTTTATATCGATACCTATCGAGAACAGGTTTCCAGATTCCTTTCGGAACATACCGACATCATACAAGGGAGAGTAAATATCGGCATAGTTGCTGGGGTTTCCATTTGGAAGTAGCCCAAAAGTGGGAATATTAACCGAGGTATTAGAATTACAAGAAGATTCACCGATGACACAAGGCCCTTGGCTGCTCTGTTGGATACCGGAGTCGGCTTCCTGTTGCAAGACGAGATTTTGAGCAATGTCTATAGTAATAGCATTGGCAGCAGGCACACTGAATAATAGTGCACTTACTAACGCAACGCCTGCAATCCTTGATAACTTACGTTCAATTTCCGTATTTTTCATCTCAGTGTCCCTATTTTATTTGGTTTTAGATAACGATTTTGAAGTAACCATTGAGCTTTTTTATGCCCGCCATATACCCCGGCTACCTACACAGGGCCAACTTAGCTTTAGTTGCATCGCTAGAATATGGGCGGTAATCGTCAGCCATTTGCTTTTTAACTACCACTTCTTCACCCATTAGCAAGACGAAAGTGCTGCGTTGGCCAGTAAAAGAAACATACCACTTTCAATTTCAAAAGCATTGATTTTAGTCAAAGATAAATGCGAACTGACGAAATCTACTGACACGAAAGAACTAGTATCGATTCGAAGGGTAATAGTCGCGACCCCTTTACCATCTTGGCTATATCAGAAGTGTTGCGCGGCCGATGTCTGTTAATCGGCCAAAGCGAACGCCAAATCAAGCCTCGTCACTATCCCTATTATTGACCCTTAGCGAACAGCTACAGCAAATCCCCGAGATAACTAGCCCTCAGGCTTTGTAATTCCTGAAAGAGATGGCAATTCATTGATTTATATCGACCAATGTCCTTGATATCGGGCAAACCCTATGCCCAAGTTATACCAGTCTTCGGGCTTCATTTGTCTGACGAATAGAAATGGGTTATTGTCTTAAGCGATTGATAAATAGTAAAAATAAGCAAAAGCCTAGGGATGGCATCACCTTGTTCCAGGGACCATCTAGCGATAGCGCTGTAGGCTCTTTCATCAACCGTTAGGCGTCCAACATGCGTGAAGAATTAACCAATGAAGAACTAATCCAGCTTTATGATGTGGTGACGAGTAGCGTCAATGCACAATTCGAACTTTGGTTAACGATTACGTTCGCCGTTATTATTGCGTCGTATCTTGCGGGACACCGTCTTGCCAGTTTACTTCAGAACCTCATGGCAACGCTCTATCTGGCTGTGTCGGTACTCCTTTATTTAATGCTCGTGGGTGCCGTGCAGTTTTCACAGCAGTTCGAGGCGCTGAACACAGTTACGTCGTCAAACAGTAGCTTGGTACTAGCCATAGTCGTGCTCAGAACCTTAGTCTGGGTATTAGGTACTATCGCTACCATCGTGTTCATATTTAAGGGTAACAAAGACGACGCCGGCAATGCCGCTTAGTATTAAGTTTGAAGTGCAACATTGACTTAATGCTAGCTTCATTGGGCTTTTAAGCCCCCAGGGCTATTAGCTAGGCCGACGCCTTATTGACCTTTGGCTCATCGCTGCAGGTGTTTTCCTACTTCCGGTTATGTCGACACGCGGTGACGCTAAAACACTACTGGCTTTGGGTCAATCTCGGTATCACCCGCGTTGCTGAGCGGGCACGCGTGAAGTGGGTGAGTTGCTAGTAGAGCCAGACTGCATAGAAAATAGTCTTCGGCGGGAAACGGTCGCGTTTGTAAGTATTCACGGGCGAATCTCGATTGCCTTTAGCCGTTGTCTTGTAGTAGGTTGACCGACCGTAGAGGTGTTATCCTTCCTGTAGCCCAATGTACTTAGAGATATGGTCTGGGGCGGAAGGTTTGACAATTTGAATTAGCTAGACAACTGCTTGGAATGTATAAAATTTTCTATGAAAAAAACTCTTACCGCAGCCGTGCTCCTCATTGGCGATGAATTATTATCTGGAAGCATTCGTGACGAAAACCTTGGCCATATAGCCACTACCCTTGAGCAACGAGGTATTCGCGTACGCGAAACGCGTATCGTTCCAGATATAGAAGATGACATAGTGGATGCGGTGAATGCGCTAAGAAAACGCTATGACTATGTGTTTACGACCGGAGGTGTGGGGCCAACACACGACGACATCACCTCCGATTCGATCGCCGCAGCATTTGGCGTGAAAAATATCATACAACAACCCGTCTTCGATCTTATTAAAGGGTATTTGGACGGCAAGGGTATTGAATTTACGGCTGCCGCGCAACGCATGGCGTTTGCACCAGAAGGTGCCGAAATGATCTACGGGGCTAACTCGATGATCCCCGGTTATCGCGTCGATAACGTTTTCGTCATGGCTGGTGTACCGAGAATCATGAAGATGATGTTGTCAGCAATCGTCGAAACCCTGCAGATAGGCAGCACAATTCTTAGCCAAGAAGTCCACGCAGATATTAGTGAGGGTGAAATTGCCGCTGCTCTCGAGGAAATTCAAACCGCTAATCAGAACGTTGATATTGGCAGTTATCCGCAGGATATTGGGTCAACAAGAAGCGATTATAGGGTGGTATTTGTAGTGCGCGGCACAGAGTTAGATGAAATTGAGCAGGTTTGTAAGTCGATTTATGACGCTTGTATCGATTTGAAGGTACGAGCGCAAATTGCTGTAAGCGTTAAGTAGTTGTTATATTCTGATGAAATATTGAAGCTCACTTGGTCAAGGCAGGTTTACATAGTTGACCGCTATGGTCTTGATGAACCTCCTTTAGGCCGCATCTCCCCTCTGAAGTAGGGCCTTGCAGCGCCGAACATTGGGGGCCGCGATGCCGCTGTACAATCTAGCCTAGATTCTCACACGTTCAGAATGATACGTTAGCCTTGCTGCGTGCTCATCTGTTCACTCGGTGCTATCGTATAACTTTCTGTGTAACTATGTAGAGTAAGCCAATGGTAGATGTTGCCCTGTTCCCGGTCCCCAGCTCAGTAAACTTCCCAGGGGTCCCTTGCTCTCTGCATGTTTTCGAGCCTCGCTATCGTCAGATGGTGCGCCAATGCATTGATCAAAATTTACTGATGGGTGTTTGCCACACCGAAAAAGTACTACACCGCAAAGAGCGTGAACAAACATTAGAGGAAGCCCTCAACAGTAATCAGGCCACGTACAAGCCGCGAGGCATCTTTTCTGCCGGTCCTGTGGAGTTGCTGGAGGAGCTCGAAGACGGGCGAATGCTCATTCAGGTGAACAACGAGGTACGCCTGCAGCTGGGAGAGGAAAAACAGACTCTGCCGTTTGGTATATGGGCCTGCGAGGAACTGGTGGACGAAGCTCTTGATGAAACCGGCGAGTTGGCATTAAATCAAAGCCAATCAAAAATCCTACAGCGACTGCTGGCAGTTACTCACGGCAATGAAGATGCACAGGACATGCTCAATAGTGTTCATTGGAGATCAATGCCGGCGCAGACATTTAGCTTTGCCGTGGCTGGGCTACTAGGAATGCCACCTGAGACTTCACAGGCATTACTGGAAATGACTAGCGCGCAAATGCGTCTGGACACGGTGCTGGAGATGATCAATACCATGGGAACAGCACTCAGCTAACCAGTCATCGCGTTAGCGCTTGCCACTGCTCTGTTGCAGTCTGAGGCAGATACGATCAATGCCGATGATTGGAGGTAGGGGACGCAATGAAGCTTGGTTGCGTTATCTGGAGTATAGGAAGTAGCACCTCTTACCTTTCGCTCAGCTGCTAATCATTATGTCGCTGGTTAAAGCCCGACATGCGGAGCCAAACGAGGTAAGAATATCAAAAGCTTGCCATCACTTAAAACTATCCGCAGAGGGCCTTGTTTGTGCCTGAAATAAATAGCCCGCTACGGTGCCGCTTTCAATTGAATTGCCCCTGCCGATTCAATACCTCTTGGCGTACTATCGCCACCTCGGTGACGCATCAAAGGCTTGCGCAGTCGAGCTGGGTCGCCTCGGGAAGGCGATGCAGGAGCTGTATGCGTAGCGTGTGACTTATAACGTCGAAATCGGCAGCTATAGAGGGTCACCAGAGTAGACCCTGACGTAGTCGACTTCCATTACCGCGGGAAAAGCAGTTTCGGTATCTGGCGCACCGGGGAAATCTCCGCCTACGGCAACATTCAAAAGAACATAGAAAGGCTGGTCGAAGGGCGCAGGAAAGTCTGCTGCTGTCGTACCCCACGCGTTTTGGACCGCGTACAGATTATCATCCACGTACCAGCGCATTTCCGTCTCGTCCCACTCTAACGCGTAGTCATGAAAATCAGCCGTGGCGTCAGTTGAGACTAGATACTGGCTACCTGTCGCGACATTGTCTGGCCACACTGAGCCATAGTGAATAGTGCCATAAACAGTATTCCCTCCCGCTGCTCCGAGATTGACTGCTTCCATCACATCGATCTCCCCTGAAGCTGCCCACGTTCCATAGGCATCGTCCTGCGGCAACAACCAAAATGCGGGCCATAGACCTTGCCCTGCTGGCAGGCGAATCCGTGCCTCTATACGCCCGTAGCGAAATGCAAAACGGTCTCGTGTGTTGATTCTCGCCGATGTGTAATCCTTACCGCTTCGCGCCTCTTCGCGGGCAGTGATAATCAGCAACCCGTTACTCAACTCGGCATTGTCGGGTAAATACCATTGCAGCTCGTTATTACCCCAACCAGGAATTGAATATTGGCTCCCGTCGCCGTTTTCGAAGAACCACACCTCCGGATCAAGCAAAGCGCCGTCAAATTCGTCACTCCAGACCAGATTGAGCGTGCCACCGGGTGATACGGGAGTATTTTCGACAACCGTCAGCGCGGGGTTCGTGATATTGACATTGACGGCCGGCGACGCAGGTTGCGAAATTACGATCGGCGGTGTACTACTGTCGCCACTACCTCCTCCGCCTCCACAGGCAGAAACGATACAACTTATTACCAGTGGCAGCAGCGCAACCGGGGGCGCATGATGATGAAGCTTCATTAGAAACAGCCTTGAGGATTTCGATTCAACGCTAGTTTCTCAGTGAAGAAACACATCGTTATATTTTTAGGAGGGGAAGTTTTAGCCCCATTAATTTGCAGCAATTTACTACAAAAAAATAGCGATAAGCAATGACAATGGACGATAACGGTGAAATAAAAGGCTGTGCGGTCGGCACAACGAGAATCAAAAAAAATCCAGTGTTTAAAATCGATATGTCTAATGACGCGCTATGGCGGGTTGCAGTCAAAGGCATCCCTTGCATTTAGAAGCGTGCGGTGTGGAAATCTGCTTGCTCGACGGTGAAGAAAAAGACCCGCTAAAACAGCCTAATAATTATTCAGCGTCAGTTCTGAATGTACAAATCTCGGGATAGGTCAATAAATCTAATGTCAGGACCACACTCGAAAGCAGACACTGGGCAAAAAAAAGGAGGCCAAGAATAATCTTGGCCTCCTTACAAGGAAGTTAGTTCGTGTTTAGAACTGCAATCTCAGTGTTACACCGTAGGTACGTGGGTCGCCAGGGTAGGCATTAAAACTACCTGCCTGTATCACAGAGTTGAAGAGAGCGTCGGTATATTCTTCATCCGTTATGTTTTTTCCCCATAAGGTAACGGTCCAAAAGCCGTCAGCATCACGTATCCCCACCGTGGCATTGGCAGTGACATAGCTGTCTTGGTCAGCAATTGGGTTTTGCTCGCTAGTCACATTGCGTGAGCCGCGATATCTAGCTGCAAGATTGGCAAAACCTTCAACGGCGCCAAAGCTTTTCACGTAATTGATGGATGAGCTAAAGGTCCATTCAGGCACACCGGATAACGGCTTCCCGCTTAGGTCTTGGACGGGCGGGAGTGGTGGCGTGGAGCCAGCGGGTCGAACGAGCTGAGGTCCGCCAACATAACTCTCATATTCGGCATCCAGATACGAGCCTGCAAATGAGAGAAACAGGTTGGGTGTGGGTGCATAAAGAGTGTCAAACTCAAGGCCGTCAATCTGAATGACACCGGCGTTGGTTAAAGTAAAGTTGGTGCCGTTGAACGCGTTGGTTTGAAAGTCACGTAAGCGCTGCGAGAAGGCGGCAACGTTAAACTGTAACTTGTTGTCGAATGCGCGAATTTTAGCGCCCACTTCCCATGCGTCAGCAAGTTCTTTGTCAAAATCTGCGCCACCAGCTCCGGCGCCGACATTAAATCCACCTGCTTTATAGCCCCGTTTACCGCTGGCATATAGACTCACGTCATCACTGTATTCATAAGAAATAATGAGTTCTCCAGTAGGCTCCTGTTCGCTGCGTTTTTCGGAAAAGTCCGACACCGGCCTAAATAGCTGTACGAATCCTGCGAATGTAGGAAAGGCGGGGTTAAACCCTGCTAGCGTTGCTACAACGGGATCGCTAGAATCAGTAAAATCAATGGCAGAATAGGGCGCGTCAGTAGTCATTCGCGCATCAATTTCTTTGTCTTCTGTGGTCCAGCGCGTCCCGAGTGAGGCTGTTAGCTTGTCATTAATGTGCCAGTCAAGCTTACCAAACACAGAGTGGCTGGTTGTCAGTAGATTGAATTCGCTTGTTCTACCCGTACCGGATTCAATATAGGATCCAGTAGGGGCGCCCGCAATGCTCTCAACAAGCGATACAATTCCGCCGATCCGAGAATCAAAGAACGGGCGGGCGAATTCACCCAAGCGATTATTCCCGCCGCTGTCTTGGTCAGCGTCGTAATAGTAATAGCCCAATAGCCAGTCGACCTTATTGTCACCGGTAGACTGTAGCCTAAATTCTTGAGTGAACACCTGCCGGTCAAAGTTGTTTTGCAATACGCCACTCAGTTCGATATCGATAAAATCAGCGTCGATATCATTGGTTTCCTCAAAATCTCGGAACGCCGTCAGAGAGGTAAAGGAATAGGACCCAGGCTCCCAGTCTAATTGCATTGAGTATCCGCTCTGCTCCTGATCAGTTTCCATGGCTCGGTCAAACTTTATCTCGCGCTTGTAAATGTCGTCCGGCAAGATCGTTGCGCCAAGGAGCGTAGTTGCGGCGGCATTGCCAGGATCATTGTAGTAAAACGGCGCACCGCAACAATCTTCTTCAATGGACGAAGTATCGGCAATAACGCGTATGGTGAGCTCATCGCTGGGCTCAATCAGTAGTTGCCCACGCAGGGCGTAGCGATTCCTATCATTTACAGCATCTCTACCTGGCTGAAGATTATCAATATAACCGTCGCGGGTATTGCGGTTGCCGGAGACACGGTAAGAGACGGTGTCACTAATGGGGCCAGTAATGGTGCCACGGGTTATTTTACTGTTGTAACTACCAAAGGATTGCTCGATATCAGCACCAAACTCTCGCTCGGGTTTTTTGGTAATAATGGAGATAACGCCGGCGGGGGTATTTTTACCGTAAACCGAGCTCTGCGGTCCGCGCAGTATTTCTACCCGCTCAACAGC
>Ga0206130_10001388_pt1 | contig 35562 bp, 36 predicted proteins | sample Helgoland_Spring_9_FD_148637 | JGI IMG/M metagenome (GOLD analysis project Ga0206130, IMG submission 148637) | Pelagic subsurface seawater microbial communities from Kabeltonne, Helgoland, North Sea - Helgoland_Spring_Bloom_20160512_1 | ecosystem: Environmental > Aquatic > Marine > Epipelagic ...
TCAGGATTGTCTAACATAGCCATATGCTTAGTAATCACTTCCATATCTTTTCTTTTAGCTGGTCCTGTCTGCCACTGGTCTGGGGCTCCTTGTTTCAGTCTTAGGGCAGTTTCTTGGATAATGGGCAACAAATTTTTAAAATCTAATCCTTGCTCTACCAAGTATTGCTCTGATAGCACATACATCAAATTGGTAAAATTATTGGCAAAAACCGCTGCTAGATGATATTTCCCTCGGTCTTCACTACTTATTTCCCGTACTATATTAGATATAGAGTCAGCTAAGTCTATGAGAATATCTTTGGATCTACTCCCATTCCATTCTACCATTATAGGCACCTGCATTAGATCCTTCACCTCTTCTTTGCGAAGCGACTGCAGTGGGTAAAAAACTCCACTTTCTCCAGTATAACTAGATAAAACATCTATAGAAACCGGACCTGAAGTATGGCATAGCACAGCTTTAGAGCCCTCTGGTACTAGAGACATAGCCTCTGCATAAGCCGAATCACTTACACACATTATTATCACATCTGCATCAGTATAAATTTCGCTAGCTATGGTTCCATAATATGCACCGAACTTACTGGCTAGTTCCTTCGCACTTTGCTCATTACGACTGATAACCTGATTGATAGCATGTCCTGCCTTATCGCAAGCATAAGCTAGATTAGTAGCTACATTTCCACTTCCTATGAATGTGATTTTGTATTTCACGAAGCACGTCTTAGTTCTAGTCTATTGAACATAGCAATACCAAAACCTATTACCATAAATATAGTGCCCAACCATAACAAGTTGATATATGGAAATATAATTCCTTTCATGACTATAAACTTAGGTTGTGGTTTGGTCTCGGCTATTTCTAGTATTGCCGTTGGATCTTCACCTTCTACTTCTGACGGTCTTATTTCAAAACCAAAGCGAAGTCCAGCTTCTTCTAACTCATCTCGTATGGTAAAGTAGGTATTACTATTCACACCGAATAACGGCTCTGAAGTATATTCAGATTTTCCACTTTTGACGGTAAGCAGTGCCCTAGCCAATGTAGTATTCTTAAGGCCTATAGCTTCTCCATCTCCTTGCTCTATCCCGGTAAAATAGACCATACCATTATTAGTTTGGATACTATCTCCTCGCTTTACAGGAAACTCTTGCACGTTTTCCCAATTTATACTATCCACAGAAGGTTTCGGCAGGGAGGTGATATGTGTGTACACGTCATAAGTCAAGTAGTGTCGAGTATCAGGATTTGGCAAAAGTCCCATCTGATCACTTATTTGAGCATTTGGCATTAACGTAAATTCTTCTTCTCCATTTAAAGATATATAATGAACCTTAAAATATCTGTCGGCATTGCTTACACTATCTCCTTGGTAGGTCACCATAAAATCACCTAATCTAGTAGGTTCATCTTTTATCAGTAGCATGTTTTCTCTACGTGCTTGCTTATCATAGTTCCCAAGCTGACCACTAAAGTCTGCAGTAATTACTTGTTTCTTTGCACTAGAAACCAAAACACCTAGTAGCATTAATCCAAAACCAATATGAGCAATAGAAGAACCTGATAGTTTGAATTTCTTTACCTGAAAAATAAGATATGTCAGATTACCTACAAACACGAAGATCCCAGCAAACATAAAGATGAGATACATCGGATTAGAAATCTTAAAGAGAAAAAATCCGCCGATGGTAAGGGCTACAGACACTAAAGCTATACCTGCTATTTCGTAACCTAGCTTTTTCTTATCTGGAGTACTACGGTATCTAAAAAACTGACCAATACCCATAAGCAATGCTATTACTATAGCAATAGGCATTTGATACATATTATAGTAGCCTATTACATCTTCTGGTGGCACTAGATTAGTCCCGAAAATCTTATTAAATACGGGCTTAGAAGTCCCCACAGTTACTTGTACTGCACTAAGCACTAGCATAAGCGAACCTATAAACATCCAAAACTCACGACCAGATACATTGTCTTCACTGGCGTGATTTGTTATCCTTTTATTGAGGCTTAATACAAACCAAACAAGACCGGCTAAAGTAAGAATCAACAGCGGGTAAAAGCTTAGTTTAGCATAAAATGGCAATAGAAGTGATAGAATACTTATGGGTATTATCATTAACCATTTATACTTCTTACCTGGTATTACCGCTATAATAGGTAGCCAAACAAAAAGGACCACAAACTGCATGAGTTGCCCTGCAAGACCTAAGTCTGTGAAAGCGTGAACAGACGTTTCGCCAAGCACTCCACTTCGTGTTAAAAAAGTCGCATACAGCACTAGAATAAACGAAGAAATCACCAAGGTATATGTGGCTATAGTAGAGCTATTGGTTACTTTTTTAATAAGCATAAGGTGTATACCACTTATAAGTAGTAGCCACGGAACTAATGATGCATTCTCTACAGGATCCCACGCCCAGTAGCCACCAAAACTAAGTGACTCATACGCCCAGAAACCACCCATAATAATACCTGCACCCAATATCATTCCTCCAGCTAAAGCCCAAGGCAAGGCTGGTTTTATCCAAGCTCTAAACTCTCCATAAAACAAGGATGTAACCGCAAATGCGAAAGGTACTATGGTAAGCGCAAAACCTAAAAACAACGTAGGCGGATGTATTACCATCCAATAGTTTTGTAGAAGCGGATTAAGACCTTTACCATCTACTACACTCTTTATATAGTTTGGTGATGAAAATATAGGTGCTTGCAACTTATCTCTGAGTAGTTCAAAAGGGCTGCTACCTAGCGTATAGAGATCAAAGAAATTGACCCCAAGAATCATTGCTGTAAGCACCACTTGGCACATAGCCATAATAGCTACAACGCCTCGCTCCCATCGCTTGGCAGTAAAGATGAGTACTACACCTAACAAGGCATTCCACACCATCCAAAGTAAGAAACTACCTTCTTGCCCTTCCCAAAAACAAGAAATCATGTAGCGAAGTGGCAGCGTATTGCTACTGTGTTCGTATGCATATGCATACTCATAATAGTGTTTTTGAATGATCGCAAAAAGGGTGATGAAAATCCCTAATACTGCACCAGAGTGCAATGCATAAAAAAATCTACCCAAATTACGTTCTATGTTTTTGCCTTCTTTAGCTCTAAGATAAAAAACCCCACTAAGCAGTGCTGAGATTAAAGAGAGTACTACAAAGAATTTTCCTAGGTTTCCTATAAAAAGGTTTTCACCTACGTAAGTTATGGTTTCCATATTGATTTAAAGGGCTACTGTGCTTGGTGCCTTATCAGCTTTATTATTTTGTTCGTCTTTGTATTTAGACGGGCACTTAGGTATTACTTTAGTGGCAAGGAAGTGATCATTTTTGGCTATGCCATACATGCTTACGCTCTCTGCTCGTTCAAAATCTTGTTGCTTTGGCTCGTGAGACACTACTTTACGCACGGTTCCTGCTTTGTCCTTTAGATAAAAAGCAAAATAGTTTGGGTCTTTAATAGGATCATACTCAAATGGTTTATCCTTTACCAAAAACCCAGTAATGTGATATGTATCTCCTGCATTAGCCTCTGCCAATTCAAAAGTAGCACTCTCTTCTGCTCCAGAATAGGTGCTCATAATAGCAGCTATACCTACAGCTAGTATTAATAACAATGCGATAACGCTAGGCTTCATTTCTTTCTTTTTCTAATTGTGCTATTTTTTTGTCCAACCTTACTAGATATAACGTAAGAAGCAGAAAAATGATTACTAAAATAGCAACAACTACGTAAATTTTTCCGCTTTGGTAAAAGAAATCGTCTACCGGAGTTTGTGCCATGGCCGAAAGGCTGGCAAGCATTACTATCCAACTATATTTCCTCATCTTTTCTTTTTATTTCTGTTAATCTATATTTTAATGTTGCGATCCACACACCGAGCAATATCCAACCTAGACCCGCTAGGTAAAAGACCTTACGTAGGTCATTGTCTAAATCTAACGTGCTAAAACCGATGGTATCACCACTTGCAGGATGTAGACTCGTTTCGGCCATACGTGGATATATGATAATAAGTACAATGAAAATGGGAAAGGCAAACAGATTATACACCGCAGAAAATTTTCCGCGTTGGTTTTCATCCTCTATACTCCCTCTTAATATATAATAGGCTGCATACATAAGCAAACCTATGGCTGCACCGTTTAGTTTGGCATCTTCTATCCACCAAGTGCCCCATGTAAATCTAGCCCAAAATGATCCTGTAGCTAGCCCTATGAGACCAAATAGCATACTCACTTTTACAAAACTACTAGACATGCTATCTAGTCGCATATCACCAGTACGTAAAAACTTAATACCGTAGATGTAAGACACCACAAGTAAGACAATCATGGTAAACCACATCGGCACGTGAAAGTGCAGATTTCTAATAGTTCTAGCCAATATGCCAATATCATCTGGGGCGGGCATAAGAAAGCCCCCTATGATACCATAGCAAATGCAGATAATTGCGAGTATTTTCCACCACGTATTTCTCATTGTTTTTACTGCTAGCAAAGGTAGTTTTTTATACGATAAGGGTAATGAGCCTTGTCGGAATTTTGAATGATTCGAGATAGTGAATTGCTGAGAAAGTAAAATTCACTTGAAAGGCATTAAAACTGCTTAAATATATAACGGGGAACTAATGAAAAATATAACTTGATGTTTTGGGGTAAGTTAACTTAAAATAGTGTACCGTCTCTTTACTATACCTGACACAAACCCTCTTGAAAGAGGTGTGCAAAATACTCAACAACTCTCCCTACCCATGCTTTAAAAGCAAACAATACATCTCTGTTAGTAACAAATAACTTAACTCAAGTTCTTAATTGAACTTCCCGTCTTTCTTATCTTGCAAAAACTGCTTGCGACGTAACATTACATATCTAGCTGTAGCAAACAAGGCCAACATACAGAATAAGTAACCCGTTGTTGTATTAGCACCAGGGGTAGTAAATGTCAAATAGGCTTCGAATAAAGATACCGCTCCTATCAGCAACCAGATAATTTGTAATATGCGTGGTAAGCTTTTCACTTTACAAGTATAGAATAAATGAATGATTGAATAATAAAATCTAAAAAAAAGACTAAGGAAGTTATTCTACTCCTCTGTATCTATCTCCTCGTCCAGATAGACTATACCCGTTACTTTTTTAAACTTATAGTTGAGAAACGACTCGTCACTCTCAAAACCTTCAGCTTTGATTATTTTTTCGTTTCGGATTCGCACTCGCACTGGTCGATCAGAAGTTACAGTTCGTTTTTTCTTATCCCAGATAAGCTCATCTGTGGTGATTTCTTCATCATTTCTATTGAGCACTACTACGCTATCTCGTATTTCTATACGATCGTCTTTTTCGTAATGCATAGCATACTTCGCATCTAGCACACTAGAGGTATCACCTATCCCATCAAAGAATACAGCATGCACACCTTCAGGCATTTCTAGCCGTGGATTTTCCTTATCTGGAAATCGTTTCATAAGCGGAGCAGCTATAGTAGCTCGCAGTATGGCTGAGTCGGTATAGGTGATAGTCACATCTTGTGCTATTTCTACTGTGAGACTATCTCGTATGGCATTACGCTCAGACATATCTGCTATCTCAGAAGAGTCATTACCGCACGAAAATAAAAAAGCGGCCATACTGAGTATAGCCGCTTTTTGTATATTTTGTATCCAGTTCATTACTGTTGGATTGTCAAATTTGCTTATCCGCCTACTCTTACTTTAGTAGACTCGCCTATCCAACAACCTACTCTGTAAGGATCCCCAGCGTTTATCCCTTTAAAGAAAGCTTCTTCCTTGTTTGGGAAGTATGCTGCATATTTATTTATTTTACCTTGAGCATCTTCAGCCACACTTCCATCTACGCTCTTTGCTTTAGCATATTTATCTACAGCTACTAGATATACTCCTCCTCTACCTAGGTCACCTGTACCACAACTAGTTGCACTGGCAGCATAGGCATCACCTATTAAAATATATGCTTCGCCACTGTTTGGGTTTATAGCAAGGGCTTGTCTAGCGTAATCTCTCACAGTAGCGTACTTACCGTTGTTCTTTGCTGTCTTGGCTAGTTTTATCCAAATGTCATACTTAGCATTATCATCTGGAGCAAGGTCCGCAGCTTTGGTATAATAAATTACTGCTTTAGCATCGTCCCCTTGCTTGCCAAATGCTTTGGCTAGAGAAAGGGCTGCATCACTGGTTGGCTCTAGACCAAACAATGCTTCAGAACATTTCAAATAAAATGGTTTGCTTTCGCATCCACCTCTATCGAGCAACTTCACTGTAGATTTCAACCAAGTTACATTACCTTTATTTGCAGCATATGCTGGCTCTTTCAGATCTCTAAGTCTTTCACAGTCTAGGTATGGCTTCATCATACCTATAATACCATCCTGAGTTTTCACCCATTTTAAACCTTTAGCAGAGTCCTTGGCACTAAGTCCAAGAGCTGTATACTTGGCTATGTTAGCATCTATAATAGGTGTTACCATATCTAATATCATAAACAAGCTATCCATAGAAAGCTTCTCTTTTTTCAACTCTTTAATACCCGCATAGATATAATCTTGAGGAATATCGTAAGCAGTATTATCCCCTTGCAATGTAATAGACTTATTAAAGACTTCTAAAGCTTCAGCTCTACGCGCTGGAGCTAACTTAGCCATGTCATCCGCTTTTTTACCTAGCACATACCCTTCGTTTCCAAAGAACGCTATTCGCATATCATGTACCATAAGAAGTGTATCTACTAAACCGCTAAATCTCGGTTTGTACTCCCCTACTCGTAACACTTTTTTAATAATGTATGGCCCACTGAAAGTAATACGCTTCTGAATACACGGTGCATTCTCTATGAGGTATTTCCAATAAGGAAAAGACTCTACATATTTTTTCTCTTGATAGTATTGATTAAACAGAGACAGTTGTTTAGCAGTTTCTACACTGTCTTTTCCCCACTTGTTATCACAAGCAGAATTGTCTATTCCATCTTCCTCCTCGTTATCCTCATCTTGTGCGAATGCTGTGATTCCCACAAATGCCATTAGCATAAATAATAAATACTTCTTCATCTTATTCCTTTTTATCGATATTTCCTTTTTGTAAACCATTTGTCGTTTAAATTTAATCCTAATCTTATATTTAAATACTCTTCTTGTATGAGTCCATTAGTTGTTTGCCCCCGCTTCACATACTCGGCTGTAATATTTATCATACTTACTACTGCTACTTTCTCTTCTTCTAATCTAACAGATTTTACAATCGGTAAACCTAATCCAAAACTAATGCCAAGTTCTTGGATAGGCTCATTACCAAAGTTGTAATACAGATTTTCGAACCTGAATCCTGCACTGTATCTAACCTTCTTAAAGAAGCCGCCAGCTACATCATATGATGGCTTTGGCACTATAGCGAAACCTGCACTATATCTTGTATTATTAAAATATTTAGTATTCCCTCCAGAAGAAATACTAGACCATAAATTTTGTTCTATCTCCGCAGACACGCTCCATTGCTTGCCTTTACTAAGGGTATAACCTAAGGTAAAACCTGCAGGTTTGGTCAAAGTGTCTTTGAGGTTATTTCTGATCATTAGAGAGTCTATGAAACCATCATTTCCTTGCTCAAATTGAGTTCCAAAAAACGACTGGCTATATCTGTATCCATTTCCTCTAAGACTAGATTTGGTGTGAAACGCCCCACCAAAAGCATGCTTGAGCACACCTGCTTTTTCTTTATTAGAACGTATAGTATCGTAGACAGAATATTGCACACCTAAATCTAAATCTACTCCTCTGTAGGCATAGTAGGTCTCGTCACTATAGCTGAACACGTTATTAGTGAGCGGATAGATCTTAGCTTTCAAATTTTGGATATTGCCAAAACTATAATTTACATTAGCTCCTATATTCAAGTTTTTTATTATTTCTATACCGTAACCCACATAGACCCTGTTTATTCCTCCATCTCCTTTATAGAAACTATAATTTACAGGAGTGTCAGCATTCTCAGTATTTTTAATCTCGTAGCCTATATCACTATATTGACCTGTACCAAAGCTGGCTGCCATTTTCTTTTTGGTCTCAAAGGGGAAAGCCATTGCAAAATGCGTGAAGTTGCCTGAGCGTGTTTCAGCAGATAGGCTTGCATTAGACAAAGTACCAAGGTTCATATTAGCTCCTACATCAAAAACCGTAAATTGCAGACTAGCAAAACTTGCTGGATTTGCTGGGTTAAAAGAATTATCACTTTGCTGTGAGATCGCAGCTCCACCCATAGCCGTATGCTGGGCAAAACCTCTGTATTTTAATTCTCCAAGTCCGGTAAGACTATAGGGAGAACTTGTACCTGTTTGTGCAACAGACGAAATTGAGACTAACATCAGTAATGTGGCCCAACAATTTTTATTTTTTAGCATTATACTGTATTATGTAATTTAGTCCTTCGAGCACCAATTTTTGGCGTGCGAATATCTTATTTTTAACTTCTTTACCAAAATGTATGTTTTCACTACTGCAATCAACGATTTGCAGGTCTTCATGTACTGTATTCATTTGACTAACGTACCCATTTATCTCATAAGTGACTCCTTGGCACACACCTATTTGCATAGACTCTTTGGTACTCTTGCCTGGGAAAGCGACATTATAATCCAAATTAACCAAAGGTAGACCAGCAGTAAACTCATCCATAGCCCTGAAACGCATCTGCACTCCTGGAGAAATAAGCCCACCTCGAAATGTATTATCAGCCAACAAATCAATAGTAAGGCAAGTGCCTAAATCTAGAATAAGCCAAGATACATCCTTTTGGAGTACATATGCACCTACTGCTGCCGCTATTCTATCTCTGCCAAGAGTATCTGGAGTTTTGTAATCTATCTGTATGGGTAATGCTGTATTGTGATCTAGATAATCTGAATCTTGGAGCAAGTCTTCTAATTCTGGATTACTCCCTGTTTTAGAGACAAGAACTCTAGGCGAGTGCATGCTAACCCACTCTTTAAATAGCTCAGCGGTAAATGGTTTTATATACGCCATTTCTTCCCCACCACTATACAAAGCAGCTTTAGTAGTGGTGTTACCTATATCTATGCAAAGATTTACAGTATCCATTTTACTTTATGATGCTCTAGTTCTATTGGATTCTCGTTTAGTAGTACAGCCAAATTTCCATTGGCTAAAACTGCTTTAATCTTGTATTCCATCATACGTCCATCTTGCTCAAAGGTTACAGGTTCATTCTTTTTAAAAAGCAACTCATTGACGCTTAGAAGAAGTTTACTCAAATCTTGCTTAAGATAGTAATAGAAAGTATCGTATAACTGATGCAGCACTTGAGTGGTATCCCAAGTTTTGGCTGTTTTCAAAGCCATAGAAGTGGCATTAAAACTAGCAAACTGAACCTGGTTTACATTTAGTCCAATACCTACGACTGCATTTTTCACTTCACGGGCAGTCAAACTATTTTCTATAAGTATTCCTGCTATTTTTTTATCGGCCACATACACATCATTCGGCCATTTTATAGCTACATGAGCTATACCTGCATTCTGCAAACAGTCTACTACGGCTAGTGCTGCAACGTAATTAAGCTTAGACAAATCATTAAAACTTCTAGGTTTATTGACTAAAAAACTCGCAAGAATATTGTCGTAAGGCTCTGATTCCCAGGCTTTTTTTCGCTGTCCTTTCCCATGCGATTGCACTGCGGCAGTCACACAATATGGAGACACCAAACCTTGCTTACGTACTTTTTCTTTAAGATACGTATTGGTAGATTCTACTTCGTTTAAAAATTCTATGTTGTACTTGGTCAATGAAAGAATAATTATATAAAAAAATCAGCATAACGTTCTGTAAGAGTATTGCACTAATTTTGCAGCAAAGTTATCGCAATAAATGGCAAAAAAGAGTAAAATGGCGGATGCATTGGCCGAGGTTATAATCAAGGGAATGCAGGAGAAGAAAGCAAAAAATATAGTAAAAATAGATCTCAGCCATGTAAATGAAGCTGCAGCAGATTTTTTTGTAGTTTGCCACGGAGATAGCGACAGACAAGTAAAAGCTATAGCAGACAGCGTAGAAGAAGAAACAATAAAAGCTATAAAACAAAAACCAAGCGGCAGAGAAGGGCAAGGCGAAAACCGCTGGGTCCTACTAGACTATGTAGATGTGGTAGTGCACGTTTTTCAAAAAGACGTTCGTGGTTTTTACGAAATAGAAGACCTCTGGCACGATGGTAAGTTTACTAACTACGACGACGTAGCTTAGTACTTTTTAAAAGTTACCATAGTTATATCTTCTTCTTTGGCTTTTTAGATTTTCGAACTCGGGTTCATCACTTACTCATTAAAGCTTGCGATCTCTCATCTCAAATTCTCTAATCTGCATTCTGAGCTGTACGCTTTCATGTTTAAATTTACAGAAATTAAAGTATTTATCGTATGTGTAAGAAAATCTTTCAATTTCTTGGACTGTAGAATCTATAAGCCCTAGTCAGTAATTGTTTTTACGTATTTTCTTTAGTCATATATCAAATACATTCCTAGTTCAAAAAAGACAGTGATTTAGAGAATTATTCTTTAAAAATATACCTTGACTGCGTTACCAAAATAAGGCGGATCGGCTACCTCCGAATTTCGTATTTTGATTCTCTGCAATTCTTGTTTCACCTTGCTACGCAAAATCCCATCTCCTTTACCTACAATGATATAAGCCGATGTAACACTTTGTTTTCTGCAGTCTGCCACGAAGTCTTTTAATGACTCTATTTGCATAGGCAATCTCTGATTTGCTGGAGTGCTATTGCCGTGAGGAAAAAGCTTATCAAAATGCAAATCCAGCTCCACCTTTCTTTTAGGTGAGCTGGATTTTTTAATTTCTTTGGGCGAAGAAAATGCAGACGAAAAATCTCCCATCATCATTCGCTTTAGTAGATTTGGATCTATGGGCTTATCTTCTTCCATAGCACAAAGATAGATTCTAAAACTTAGTAGTAAGCGTGATCATTAGTCTAGTATTGGTCAATTTATTATTCACCCCGTTACTAGGCATTCCAGCTATAGAATAAGGTACATAGACATCATTTGTCATATCTCTAGACATCCCAAAATCAAACGCCCAGTTTTGCTCGTGCATCCCAAATCCTCCGCTTATAATCTTACGACTATACTCAGAACCTTCTGCTAGCGGATTCCCTATACTAGCAAAACCACCTCTTAGTCTAAAGGAATTTATCACGTACTCACCTCCTACTTTTAGATTCAAAGTGCTTCTATACTTATTAGCAATATTGTCATTACTGGCTTCGAATAATTCATCTGTAGAAGAAAGATTCATGGTACTATAATCTATAGACTCTAGCTCTGCTGATATTAGTCCCTGCTTACCAAAAATGTACGCAGCTTGTAGGCCGTATTTGGCAGGAGTAGTGATATTGTATTCGAACTCTTTGTCAATAGTACTCAGGTCATCTACGGCTCCATCATCTTGTACTACATATAGTTCGTCATTGTAATTATCTGTGAGCACTAGCTTAGTAGGCGTGTGCAGCGTACCACCAATTCTGATGTTATTATTAGGTCTAAAAATCACCCCAAGTCTACCATTCACTCCGTATCCTTTGGTTTCTAAGTTTCTTTTAAAATCAAAAGACCTCCAGTTGCCTATTGTCAGAGGGTTATCTATTTCAGAAAAAGTATTAGTCTCTGTATAGTTTACTTGCGTAATATTAAGACCTCCACCAAAATACACCTTATGCTCAAAGTTAGCGGCAAAGGCAAAGTTATATTCTCCCATTCCCCCTCTAGTAATAACCTTACCACTCTGAGAAACAGGGCCATTAGCAGGATCATAGTTAGCAAAGTAATTGCGATTAGAAGATGAGTCTATTAGATAACTGTACCAAAACATATTATCGAAATAATAAAAACCCTGAGACAATTGCTCGTCATTAGCATCTAAATCTGTAGCATTAGTTCCTTGTACATAGTTGGCTACATAGTCTGTAAATGAATTTTGAGTATTAGAACCGGTATAGCTTATGTTTTTATCAAAAGAGGCAATTTTATTATACCCCAATTGAAAGTTAGTATTTACCCATCCTTTTTTTTCAGGGTTACCACCTCGCATTCGTCTATCTGTAAAAACTAAGTTGATTCCAGTAAACTGTGGCGAAAATAGATTTGAAGTCCTAGCACTTCCACTTAAGTAACTGGATTTATTCTTTAGAGAGTTAGTACCTAGTGAAACATTAAACACATTGGTCTTATACTGTCCTAGTCCTGCAGGATTAGATAACACTGCAGATTGATCTGCTCCGAGAGCTCCTGAAGCTCCTCCTAAAGCCAAAGATCTTGCAGTACTTCCGAGAACTGGAGTCTGCGAAAATCTAAGTGCATCTATATCACTTTGGGCATCTACTTTGGTAATAAGCAGTCCAAATATGGCTATTAATATGGTTATTTTTTTCATAATTTTATATGCTATAGGTTATCGTCTTCTTCCACTAGAACTTGGGGCACTGCTTCTACTTGGCGATGAACTTCGGCTGGGACTTGCACTTCTACTAGGAGTGCTGCTTCTACTTGGGGTAGTTGTTCTACTTGGGCTGCTTGATCTCGTAGGTGGAGTATACGACCTAGAAGGTGTACTGCTTCTGCTCGGCGTAGTAGTTCTACTCGGTGTAGTTGTTCTACTTGGGCTACTTGATCTCGTAGGTGGTGTATACGACCTAGAAGGCGTAATGCTTCTACTCGGTGTAGTTGCTCTGCTTGGTGTAGTTGTTCTGCTTGGGCTACTTGATCTCGTAGGTGGCGTATACGACCTAGAAGGCGTAATGCTTCTACTCGGTGTAGTTGCTCTGCTTGGTGTAGTTGTTCTGCTTGGAGTAGTTGCTCTGCTAGGTGTTGCATTAGGACTTCTTCTAGCGTCACCTACATTATTACCATCGGTAGCTCCTATGGTCGGTCTCTTATCTGTCACAGTAGAGTTACTACCTACTGCAGTGCCAGCCTTTGCTTCTGTAGCATTCACACTTCTGGTATTTGCTTTTGTAGTGCGAGCATCTCCCACTTCACCTTTATATATATCACCTCTATTATCTGGCTTATTAACAGTTCTTTCGCCTCCTGGGCTACGTGTATTTACCGTACCACTAGACCCACCTTGGGTAGAGTTACCTCCTACTCGCTGGCGTGGGCTATTTGCTGCTCTATTATATCTATTTGACCCATTGTATCTTCCACTTCCATTAGAGTTATTCCCTCCATTATTAGAAGCATATCCATTTCCGCCCCAGCCATATCTATGGCCACCGTACGGTCTATTGTACCCTCCATTTCCATAATATCCTGTATTGTACCCACCGTAGTAATACGGAGTAGAGCAGTAGCCACCGTTCCAGCCGTTATTCCAGCCACCGTAGTATGGGTTTCCCCAGCTGTAGCCACCATACCACCCTCCACGTGAGGAGTATCCTACATTCCATCCTCTATTAAAGGGTCTGTACCAGCCATTGTTGTAATAACTGTTACCATAAAACCAAGGATCATTGCCCCAAGAATTGCCATACCCGTTGTTATAATAGCTATTGCCATATGTTCTATTGCTTCCATATGCATCTTGATAACCCTGAGCATATCCATTTTCATAGGTATACTCAAAATCCTCGTCACGGAATCTTCTGATTCTGGTTTCGTAATCATCATCTACCCCAGCATAATCTTCCGTGCCCATTGCTTCTTCATCATAAACAGGGGCTAATGGCTCTTGCACCTGAGGCTCTGGAGCCTTGGGTGTATATTTTTCAGGAGCGGGCTGTGGTGCATTTTGTACAATTACAATGTCGTCTTCTGGTGTGTAATATACATCATCAGTAGAAGTGGTAGTAAGCCTAGCAGTCGTGCAACTTGCTAGGAAAAAGGTGGTTAGAGCGAGATACGTGTATAATTTCATGGTGCTAAAATTTTAATTCAAACTAACGGTTTAATTTTGCCGTCATACTATAATATTCAAACAGCATACCAAAAATAAATCAAATGGCATTCGAAAAAGTAACACGAGCTCAAGACTACTCCAAGTGGTACAATAATCTAGTAGAAGATGCTGACCTTGCTCAGCATAGTAGCGTACGTGGATGTATGGTGATAAAACCATACGGATATGCCATCTGGGAAAAGATGCAAGCCGAACTAGACAGAAGATTTAAGGAGACCGGACACGAGAATGCCTACTTCCCGCTTTTCGTACCTAAGAGTCTTTTTGAAGCAGAAGAAAAAAATGCCGAGGGTTTTGCCAAAGAATGTGCAGTAGTGACGCACTATAGATTAGAAAGCGACCCAGACAAACCAGGTAAACTGCGTGTAGATGCTAATGCTAAACTAGAAGAAGAGCTCATAGTAAGACCTACGAGTGAAGCTATAATCTGGAATACCTATAAAGGATGGATCCAAAGTTATAGAGACTTACCTCTATTGATAAATCAATGGGCTAACGTAGTACGTTGGGAAATGCGTACACGCTTATTCCTGAGAACTGCCGAGTTTCTTTGGCAAGAAGGGCACACTGCTCACGCTACAAAACAAGAGGCAATAGAAGAAACAGACCAGATGGTTCGTGTGTACGAAGAATTTGCACGTAACATACTAGCCATCCCTACTATAATGGGACATAAGACGGAGAGTGAGCGATTTGCAGGAGCAGACGACACACTCTGTATAGAAGGACTAATGCAAGATGGTAAGGCTCTACAAATGGGCACTTCTCACTTCTTAGGTCAAAATTTTGCTAAGGCATTTGATGTGAAATTTGCAAGTAAAGAAGGAAAACTAGAACACGTATGGGCCACTAGCTGGGGAGTAAGTACGCGACTAATGGGAGCACTGGTAATGACACATTCTGACGATGAAGGACTGGTACTGCCTCCTAACCTAGCACCTATACAAGTAGTAATAGTCCCTATATACAAAGGGATAGAGCAGCTAGATGCCATAAGCGAACGAATAGACCCAATCATCAAAAACCTACGAGCAAAAGGGATAAGCGTGAAGTTTGATACGAGAGACACACATAAACCAGGTTTCAAATTTGCAGAGTGGGAACGTAAAGGCGTACCTGTGCGTATGGCCATAGGCAATAGAGACTTAGAAGCAGGAACTGTAGAGGTAGCTCGTAGAGATACGAAAGAGAAAAAATCATACGATCTTATAGACATAGAAAATAAGATAGAGCACTTGCTACAAGCTATGCAGGAGGAGATTTACCTCAAAGCTCTAAACCATAGAGATAACCATACGACACTAGTCAACACGTGGGAAGAGTTTCAAGATGTGTTGGAAAACAAAACAGGTTTTATAATGGCACACTGGGACGGCACTGCAGAGACGGAAGATAAAATACAACAAGCTACCAAAGCAACTATCCGTTGCATTCCTTTTGACAATCCACAAGAAGAAGGCGTATGCGTATTCACTGGAAAGCCTAGTAAGGAAAGGGTGTTATTTGCTAAAGCGTATTAGAATATAATTTCAGTAGGATTTGATTAATAAAATTAATTAGTCTAATTATGCATAATAAATATTAAACAAAAAAATCAAATGAAAAAATTACTTCCATTATGTCTTGCCTTATTTGTAATGTCTTGTCAGAATAATAATAATGACCTAAGCCTTTATAAAACAAATCAAAAAATAGCAGAAGAATTTATCCTAACTTATCAATCTCCTACAGATTTTGAGTTATTTAAATCTTTAGTTCACGATTCAATAGAACATCAATCACCAATGTACGGTGCTGGGAAAGTTGGATATGACGATGTAATGAAGCAAGCAGAATTCTATATGACTGGATTTGAAAATGTTAAGTTTACAGTAGGTTCTTGGTTGCCAGGACAGGATGCAACAACATTGTTAAATGACGGGAGTGTACGTGTATATGGTAACTGGTCGGGGAATAACATTGCTACAAAGAAGCCTTTTTCTTTAGATGCATATCATTACTTTGATGTAAAAGATGGTAAAATTATTGCGTCTGGAGATTATTTTGATGCAACTGGAATGATGGTGGCTGTTCAGCCAGATCCAATCCAAGAAAATGTAATTTCTTCTGAATAGCATTTTCCTAAGATACAATTCAATAAAAGACCTCTATTATAGAGGTTTTTTTATGGGATTATGTTTCTCCTACTCCTCCCATACATACTTAAATAGCACTACCGAAAGTGCGAGCTGCATTACAAGAAGTAATAGTAGCACTCCCCAGTCTTGGATATAGTTTAGATTATCTAACGGAGAAAGGGCTTTACTAGCGGACTTGAGGCTTACTAGCAAACTTGGGATAAGTAAGGGTAAACTCAGTATCATAGCTACCAAACTACTATTCTTTGCTCCGAGAGCAAGGGCAGAATTAAAGGTAAACACCGCAGAATTACACAATGTAAAAAGTAATGCTGTGACTATATATTCCCATAAGTGCGGGATACTTTGCGGTAGCCAAAAAGACATAAGAGCTGTAAGCACTGCCAAGAAAAAAGCATTAATCAAGAACTGATAGAGTATCTTAGAAATAATAATAGCTCGGCTATCTACTAGGAACTTGTAATACAGCAGACTGCCTTTGTTTTCCATCAAGAAACTACGCCCAATATTCTGCACCACACCAAAGATGAGGACCACATAAAAAAGGCTGTGCCACACCTGATTACTTGCTTCTTTCTGTATGGTATAGATGATAAATACAGACACCACAAGCAATAGTACCAAAGACCAAAGAGCGTACTTATTCTTAAGCTCCATTTTGAGCTCTTTTAGAAAAAGTTGTTTTATCTGCTTAATAAGTACGGTTTGCATAAATTTGCCATCGCAAAAGTACATTTAATGTTATACCAACTACAGAATTTATCAGCAGAAGAGCAAACACTCGTACAGAGATCGCCAATCTGGGTAACCCTACTTATAGCGTGTGCAGACCACGACATAGAAGAAGAAGAAATAGATAGAGCTAAAGAAATTATCCATATCAAATCATTTGCTGTACAAAATGACGTAAAAAATCTTTACAAGAATTTGGATCAGCACGTAGATGACGAGATCGATTTCGCACTCAAATCACTATCCTCGGATGGTAAGGAGAGACTTGCGTTCTTAGAGCAGCACATCGCTAAGTTGAATGATATCTTCCCTAAGTTAGATTCTACGTATGCTACACAACTATATAATAGTCTAGTAAGCTTAGCTACTTCGGTAGCTCGTGCAGACGGAGGCTTATTTGGCATCAATAAAATAGGAAAAGACGAGGCCAAGTACATTCACCTACCAATGCTCAAAAAGCCTTGAAAAAAATCTTAATAGCAAACCGTGGCGAAATCGCCGTAAGAGTGATAAAGACCTGTCGTAAGATGGGTATCTCCACTGTAGCTATTTACTCGGAAGCAGACCGATACTCTAAGCACGTACAGCTAGCCGATGAGGCTTTTTGTGTAGGGCCAGCGGCCAGTGCAGAGAGTTATCTGCAAGCGGATAAAATAATACAAATCTGTAAAGACCATGCAGTGGATGGTGTACATCCAGGTTACGGTTTCTTGTCTGAGAACGCTGGATTCGTAAAAGCAGTAACTGATGCAGGAATAACATTCATAGGCCCTAGCCCTGAGGCTATAGACCTGATGGGTAGCAAGATAGCTAGTAAACAAGCGGTTGAAAAATACGGTGTTCCTTTAGTGCCTGGTATAAATCACGCAGTAGAACATATAGAAGAGGCTACAGACGTCGCAAACCAAATAGGCTACCCTGTACTTGTGAAAGCAAGTGCTGGTGGAGGCGGAAAAGGTATGCGAATCGTTCACGAACCTAAAGACCTAGAGAGTCAAATGAGAACCGCACAGAGCGAAGCTCAAAGTGCTTTTGGAGATCGTTCGGTTTTTATAGAAAAATTTGTCACTAAACCTCGTCACATTGAGATACAACTCATAGCTGACAATTACGGAAGTGTAGTATACCTTATGGAACGTGAGTGCTCTATACAGCGTAGACACCAAAAACTCGTAGAAGAAGCTCCAAGTGCAGTACTTACAGATGCTCTCAGAAAAGAAATGGGAGAAGCTGCTGTAAACGTAGCTAAAGCTTGCAACTATTCTGGAGCGGGTACAGTTGAATTTTTACTAGATGTGGACCACAAATTTTATTTCTTAGAAATGAATACACGTCTACAAGTGGAGCATCCAGTAACTGAACTTATCACGGGACTAGACTTAGTAGAAGAGCAAATAAAAGTAGCTCGTGGCGAGAAACTAGACTACGTACAAGACGACATAAAAGCACATGGACACGCCATAGAGCTTCGTCTTACTGCCGAGGAGCCAGAAAATGACTTCGTACCTGCCATTGGTTCTATAGAGCAGTACGACCCACCTCAGCATGACTGGGTACGTTTAGATGATTTCGTATACGAAGGATATGAGATTCCTATCTACTATGACAATATGTTTGCTAAGCTCATCGTATGGGGAGAAGACCGCACACAGGCGATACAGCGAATGATTATCGCTTGTAATGAATTCAAAATAGAAGGCGTACCAACTACCTTAGATTTTGGACGATTTGTGATGCAGCATCCTAAGTTTATCGAGGGGGATTTCGATACCAACTTCATCGCCCAATACTACACTCCAGAAGGACGTGCAGAGCAAGATGAAGACATCAATAAAGTAGCAGCACTATTCACTTACCTAGAGTTTAATGAACATAAGGAAGTGAAGGTTCCTATGCATTCTTCAAGCAATTGGAGGAAGAGAACGAAGTAAAAGACTATTTATATGAGAAACACACTTTTATCATTTTTTCTAATATTCACCGCATTTGAATGTATGTCTCAAGTAGATTCTGCTTCTTCAGAGACATTCAAGAAAGAATACTATTCCATAAAAAAACCTAAAGGTTGGACCTTAAATGAATCTGGCCTTGGGGGTACTGATTGTTTTATTATTTCACCTAAAGCAAATAGTAATGATTCTTTTACTGAGAATGTAAATATCATTAGAACTCCACTAGAAGAAGGTCAACAAGAAACAAGAGACGAAGGAATTCAGCGGACTATCAAAATGATGGGTAAAATGATGAATAACTTTAAACTTCTTAGCCAAGAGAAAAAGGTTGTAAATGGTTTAGAAACAGACATCTTAGTATATACACATACTCAAGGAATCTTGGAATTAAAGTTAGAACAACGGTTTGTTCTTGCAAATAATCAGATGTACATACTTACTGCTACAGAATCTGCTGTAAATCCTCATTTTATAAAGCAGCTTTCTGAAATTTTGGATTCTTTTCAGTTGAAAATGTCAGAGAACTAGTTCTTTTTTTGCGGTTAGTACTCTAACTATACGCACTGAATCTTTAATCATTCTGTAAAATACGATATGATTGTTTTTTGTGAAACTTCTAAGTTCTTTCCGTATCTCAGAACGAACCTTACCTGACTTTGGGTTAGAGCCAAGAAACTCAAAACAAGAATCAAGCTCATTCAAATATTTTACAGCTTGATCAAAACCAAATTGTTCTTCTTAATAATCAAAAATAGATTCTAAATCAACTACAGCTTCATCAGTCAGTTTAAATCCCACACCTAATTAGCTCGTTGCTTTGTTTTCATTGCAATAATATCTTGCACACTCTTATTGCTAACTGGACTATCCCAACCCTTATCAATCTCGGCTTTCAAATCATGAATCACCTTATCTCTGTAAACTTGGTGCAGTCGTAACGCATCTCGCACTAGTTCACTCGCATTCTGGTAATCTCCACTCTTTATTTGACTAGATATGTACTGCTCTTGTTTATCAGTTAAACTAACATTCATTTACTCAAAGATAATCGATTTGTCTATATTTAGCGAATATGGATATTCTTCAGGTCTACAACTCCCTAAAATTTCCACTCTACCTCGCTCCCGTTTACTGAGAAACGAATCCTAAATTCTTGTGTTTTTAGGTTAGCATCTAGTGTAGCGATATCGCTATCAGATCTCCATGATATAGTTAATTTTTCTGCATCACTTTCAAAACTAGGAGTACCTGCAAAAGCTGTAGACGTATTTCGCATACGTATCATATTCAGTTGCTTAGTTACCACTTCTTTCTTGAGGCCTTCTTCTATAGCTTCTAGACTAAGCGTTGTTCTATTTATCTCTTTATGACCACCTTCTCCTGCAGCATCGGCAGCGGCATTATCATTCTTACCCGCAAATACATCTAAGTACCACACCTGCGGAGTGCCTGGCATAAATAACTGTATAGCTCGAGCCAAGAGCATCTTCTGATCACTCTCGCCTAGAGCACTATAGTACGTAGCATTTACTTGGTAATAAGAGATTTTCTTACCATCTGCTCCATACAGGTTCTTTACCCTACCTCCGCGTTCTACTATGAGATTCATCATCTCTTCTATCTCATCATCTGGCAATAGACCATCATTGTACACTCCGTTTACTTCTTTACCCTTTAGGTCTAGAATAGGAATCCCATCATGGCAACCGAGCATATTCACGGTTTTAAAACCTTTTTCTACTATCTCCTTAGCCCAAGCAACAACAGCTGTGCTAGTTCCTTTTTCTATAGCATGTATAAGTAGACCTGGCAAGAAAAAATCATAGATTACATACCCTTTAGCAGCTACATCATCGTGAAAGTGCAATCCGTACTCTGCATGTATCTCTGGCAATAGCTGGAGATTATTTTTCTGTGCTATCCCATTAATGCGTTCTAGGTAATCCCAAGTGCCTGGAGCATTGAAAAAATTGGTTTGGCCTATTTCCTTGTGCAAGTATGCAAAAGCGTCTAGTCGCAATATTTGACAGCCGTAACCGCCTAGTTTAGCTAATACTTCTTCGTAAAACTCCCAAACCAACGGAGATTTACCATTTACATCCATCTGCCCTAAGTAGGTTTTGGTATTATCTTCTTCTGATACCGTTATTTTTTGATAAAAAGTATTCCAATACGGAACCTCAGTACCGTCTGCAAAAGGAACCTTGAGTATAGGCAGACCAGACTTACGCATAAAGAGTTTGTCCAGATGCTTTTTTTGAGGAACGATAACACCGTCCTCGTTCATATCACCTTCTCCATCCCAAAACTCATTCCAATTGATAAAAAAGTCTTTGTACCTAGATTCTTCGCCATTGGCCAGCAAATCTTTGAATTGTGGTGAAGCCACAGATAAGTGATTGAGCACTATGTCAAACTTGAGTGCAATATTGAGATCTTCTAGTTTGTCTATATCGCTAGTAGAAACAAGCTCTTTATTGATATTATAATCTATGATAGAGAAGCCTCTATCTAAGTCGCTATTGAAAAATGTAGGTAGGGCATAAAAAAGTGAGAATACATCCTTAAACTCAGGTTTGCTAAGTACCTTAACTATGTCACTAAGATTTGTCCCAATGCTGTCTGGGTATGCATTGAGCATAGCTCCATTGCTCAGTCCTTTGCTCATCGTATAGTATAATTCACATCGATAACCATGTCCGATTTCTTTATAAGCGGAGCAATTATTTTATGTTCTATTTCTAATATCTGCTCTACGTAGCCGTCGTAAACTTCACGTTTTCGTTGTTTACGTATCTCTTTGGTCTGCAGGTAATTTCGCTCCATAAATATCCCGAAATTTATACCTTCTAATAAAAAGGAGTATACTCCTTCTATGATGAGGACATCTTCTCTTCTCAAGTCTAGCTCTAGCTCCTCAAAGCGATTATTGATATAATCTACAACAGGTATATTTATAACTTGAGCACCTTCTTTGAATAAATCAACATGCTTTTGTAAAAGTTCCAAATTCACTTCTCCAGCTCCTACCCAATCCAGAATTTCCAGTCTTTTATTATGATTTTCTTTAGGCGGCAGCTTGAAATAGCTATCCAAATGTAGTATATAAGATGAGACCCCATTTTCTTTAAGCTGCATCTTTAAGCTAGTGGCAGTGACAGTCTTACCACTACCTGACTCACCACATACTGCTATTATTGTTCTATCTTTTAGCTTGGCTAGAGGTAATACCGTATTGCAAATCTGACTCCCAAGTACCATATATTCTTTTTTTATTTCTATCTCCTCCTTAATCATTCTTCTTCTATTCGCATTCTTTTTGTTAATCTTCTAACTTTATCATAGATGGCTGTCTCAATCTCATAGCTAGAATGCCAGAGATTATAAAAAATACGCCACCTAGTAAGATTGCATTTACAGCACTATTATCTAAAAAGTTTTTAATTATAGGTCCAAAGGTCAATGTTTGAATACCCATAGGTATTACAATCATCATATTTAGTATACCCATGTATACTCCACGTCTTTCGGTAGGTACTATTTTAGACACCATAGAATAAGGAATTCCCATCATAGCTGCCCATCCTATTCCGAATAAAATCATCGGGTATATAACGAGTGTTGCATCTTGTATATGCGGAATGACAAGCATTGCGATTCCAGTAAGGAATAGACTTATGACGTATACTTTTTTACCGCCCCATCTCAGAGCAAGTGGCACCAAAAGCAATGCAAAAATCATAGTGGACACATTATATGTTGTGTTCATTTTGGCTGCTTGACTCAGGGCTTGATCATTATCAAAGCCCATTGTTTCTTTAAACATTGGCATAATATATTGCCAGTATATAAACAGTGCATACCACTGAAAGAGATAGATCCCAGATAACTTCCACATAAACTTAGGCATCTCTTTGATAGCTTGCGATATATCTGTAAATGGTGATTTTATTCTATCTATTAATGGTAAAGCTTTATGCTTATTAATTTCTTCAAATTCCTCGTCTGTAGGAGGAATTTCTGGTGTTTTGAATACCGACCAAAGTATGGTGGCAAGTGATAAAAATGCTCCTATAAAGAAAGAGTAGTATAGCCAAGTAGGTATGGTCTGAGCAGCTTCATCTACTTGTGCCCCGCCAAACCAATCTTGAAAGAGGAAAATAGAAGCATTCGCTAATACTATTCCGGCTCCTACAAAGAGGCTTTGCATCTGAAAACCAAAACTCATCTGCTCCTTAGGCAGTTTATCTCCTACAAGTGCACGGTACGGTTCCATAGCAACATTATTTCCTACGTCTAATATCCATAACATACCAACGGCAAACCATAAAGTAGGACTATAGGGGAATATAAATAAGCAAGCACTTCCTATGAGAGCTCCTATTAAGAAAAACGGTCTACGTCTTCCGAACTTAGGTGACCAAGTCTTATCAGAAATGGCTCCAATTATAGGTTGTACTAACAAACCGGTTACTGGCCCAGCAATATTTAACAAGGGCAGATCTTCAAGACTTGCTCCTAGATATGTAAATATAGGATTGACAGCTGTTTGCTGTAATCCGAAACTAAATTGAATCCCAAGGAAACCAATATTCATATTCCATATTTGCCAGAAGGATAGTTTTTTTAGTTTGTTCATTGTACTTTTTAAATAATAAAAAAGGTAGGGAAGATATGTTATCCCTACCTTTTGGTTTATATGAATAAAAATAAAGTTGTTTTACTCAATTAGAAATTAAACCTAACCGAAGCAGATATTGATCTACCAGTTATTGATCTAGCTCTAATGTAGTTGACTTGATTCTCAGTAATTGAACCTTCTTCAGACTCAGTGATACCGAGAGCATCTAGTAAGTTATTTCCGTTGATACCAAGGCTAAGTTTATCAGTGATTCCGAATACTACGAAACCATTTAAAACCATATATCCTGGCATTACAAGATCATTGTTGTCTTGAGCAAAAGCATCAGTCTGTCCAATAACACTAAGTCCTACTGAGTGGTTACCTATTTTGTACGAAGGGATTAAACTATACATTAAAGCAGGCTGTCTTCTTGGAGTGTTTCCAACGTTAGCATCTCCTTCGGTAGTAATCTCTGCTTTAGTATAAGTAGCAGCACCTCTTAAGCTGAAATCTTTAACAGCGTATGCACCTTCTAATTCTAAACCAAATGCTTGGTAATCATTCTCTATTACTTTTTGAGTACTTGCCTCAAATCCACCTTCTTCAGTAGTTCCTGCATAGAATGCAGTAACGAAGATACCACCTTGCTTAAATCTCTGCTTCCAACCAAGTTCTGCTTGATCAATAACATCTTTAGGATTTCTTAACTCTCTGTAAGATCCAGTTGGGAAAATGGCTCTATCTGCCTTAGCTGCTGCTCCTCTACCATATCTTGCGAATACTGCTTGATTATTATTTAATTTAAAGTTACCTCCTAAAGAGTATGAAACAAAGCTATAGTCATAATCTACTATGTTTCTGTCTGCAGTATTTACAGTAGCAACACTTTGCTCTATTGGCTCTATAGTTCCGTTATTGTTTACGTCTAAAGCTCCAGTTGACATGCCGTTTCCAACACCGCTAACTGTTCCTTGATCAAATCTTACACTTGCATCAAGAGTAATTCTATTGTTTGGTTCGTACTGAATGTTCGCATATGGAGCACTGATAGTATACTCAGCATTATACTGAACTTGGCAGCATCCCCATACAGGTACACCGTAAGCAAATTGTCCGTTAGAAGAGATATTAGTAGCGTTACTATCTGTACGAGCTAAATCTATCATTCTTGCATTGTCTCCATTAGCTTCCATTAAGTATGAATTCCATAACCAAGCCATGTTTACACTTTGTTGAGATCTGAAGTATCCAAGGTCAACCTTAACTCCTTCAAATTCTTTTGATAATCGAGTATCACTAATGATGTTGTTAAAATCCTTTAGCTCAGTATCAAAGATGTGAACTATTTGAGCTTCGGATGCTGTAACAGCACTTCCGTCATCAGTGTAAATAGGATTTAATGCTCCTGCCCCAGCTGCCGTAGTATCTCCAGTAATACCTGCGATAGTACTTACCAAATCACCTGTAGCACCGTATGATGCTGTAAATGGAGCAACAAATCTACCCGAATTTAAAGAAACTCTGTTTCTGCTTACGATAGACCAGTCGTTTCCGAGGTCAAATTGAAATTCAGCTCCAAGAGAACTTGACTTAGGGTTCATACCATCAGAGATATCCACAGATCTTCTTTGTCCGTCAGCTCCTATACCTGAACTAGTAGGTAAGTTAACACTGTGTATACCGTCTTGAGTAGCATTAAAATTAGGTGCCGATTCCCATGTTGGATCTGCATTTGTTCCAGAGACGTTTATTGGATTTGGCATATAAGCAGCCGTCTTATCATTTAAGTGCTTGTAGTAGATTCTTGCATACCCTTTCTTGAAGTCTTTAGTAAGATTTGCTTTGATCTGTCCACCATTATTACCTACGTAACCTAAGTTTCTTGGTCCTTCTCCAGTTCTGAAGAATCCACCAACGTGATATCTTAACCCTTTAGCAATTGGAGCACCATATTCAAAATCTGTTCTGAAAGAGTTATAATCTAATCCAAACGTATTCATCAAGCTTCCGCCTTCTACTGCACCCGTTTTACTGATGAAGTTGATTACACCTGCTGGAGCATTAGAAGTCATCGTAGACGCGGCACTACCTCTAGTAGCCTCTATTCTAGCTATGTTTTGATCAAATCTTAAAAAGATGTCAGATGTAGCAAAAGCCATATCACCAAACATCATTATTGGAAGACCATCTTCTTGAAGTTGTAAATACTTTGATCCTCCAGAAGATATAGGTACACCTCTCACGGTAATGTTGGTATTACCTTCTCCACCTGAAGACTCAGAACGAATACCAGGAATAGTTCTGAAGATTTCTGCAGTAGTTCTAGGAGAAGTTTGTAAAATAGCCTCAGGTTTAATTGTAGATACTGAGATACTAGAAGTGAGTCTAGAACTAGGATTTACAGATCCAGTTACTATCACTTCGTCAAAACCTAAGATATCACTTCCCAACGTAAAGTCTATTGTAGAAACTCCAGCAGTAACTGCTTTTTCTTCTGTTTTTAATCCTGAATAAGAAGCCGTTAAGGTAAAAGGGGCCGGTTTAGCTACTGATAAACTATAACTTCCATCCTCTTTACTAATGGCTCCAGAACCTTTTACATCTAATACTTGAATAACTGCTCCATAAACTGGATTTCCGTCTGTATCCATCACGGTTCCGCTAATATTAGTTTGTGCCTGTGCAAAGGTAAAACTGAATAGAGTTAGCATGAGGAAAATACTGTGTCTTAATTTTTTCATTTAATTTGATTAATTTTTAGTTGTGTTATTTTTCGGTAAAAAACTATGAAGCAAGTGTACAGAATAAAATGTCACATTGAAAAACTTGAATTTCCCGCAATCAATTGCGGGAACGTTTGCGGTTAATAACTTTTGAAAGTTTTTTAGTTCGGAAAAATTTTTTAATCTACTTACTAGACTTTTGATCGAATCTTCTTTTTCGCCAAAAGTCCCCATTCTTTACATTTATTTGTAAGAATGAAAAAGTTGACCATAAAAGATTTAGCTAAAGCTTTGAATATCTCCACGTCTACTGTTTCAAGGGCTTTAGGAGACCATCCAGACATTAGTGATAGAACAAAAGAGAAGGTTAGATTGCTAGCCGAAGAACTCAACTATACGAGTAATCTTCAAGCAAAACTGTTCAGAAATCAGAACTCAGGTCTTATTGCCCTGGTATTGCCTGAAATTAATATGTTTTTTACTCCAAGGCTTATAGAGGGAATAAACAAAACTTTAGCAAACTCTAAGTACACACTTATTACATTTATAAGTAAAGATCTACTAGAAAAAGAGAAAGAAATATTGAAGCGATGCATAGCGTGGAATGTGGAAGGTGTGCTCATATCTCTATCCAAAGAAAGTTTAGATGTAGACCATCTAGATATCCTCAAAAAAGCAAACATAGACTGTGTACTGCTAGATAAAACCACTCCAGATCCCAATGACGCATATCCTACTATAGGGATAGACGGAGTGGGCACCAGCTATGACGCTATCTCTCATCTTATAGAAAATGGGCATAAAAACATAATTGGAATATTTGGAAATCCCTCACTAAGCATTACCAAGAATAGAATAATAGGGTACAAAAAGGCTCTAACAAAACATAACATTCCGATAGAACCTGAAAACATAATATCTGCCAAGAAAGCTAGCGACCTGGACTTTATACTACCTCATATATTGAGACATAATAAAAAGATCACTGCACTATTTACCATGTCTGACGAACTCCTAGCTGCATCTCACCATCACCTGATAGCGATCCAAAAGAGAATCCCGGAAGACATATCTATAATGGCCATAAGCGATGGAGTGTACCCATATCTTCTATATCCTAATATATCACACATAAAACACTCAGGATACAGACTAGGCAGAAAATCCTGCTCTTTATTGATAAAAATAATAGAAAACAAAAAACCTGAAAACAGTGAAACAATGAAAACAAAGAAGATAATTCTTGATTCTGTAAAAGACCTAACACTAATACCGTGAACAAACGCATAGCACAAATAACCAATATCTCCGAGAAGCAAGTAGCAGCTGTGCTCAACCTGCTTAATGATGGAGCTACCATACCATTCATAGCTCGATATAGAAAAGAAGCAACCGGCAGCTTAGATGAAGTGGCCATAGAAAAGATAGACAATGAGCAGAAGAAACTTATTGAGTTAGAGAAGAGAAAAACTTCCATTTTGGCTAGACTAGAGGAGCTAAAGCTGAATAAGCCAAATCTAATAGAACAGATAAAAAACTGCTACGATCCCAAAGAGCTAGAAGACCTCTACCTTCCCTACAAGCAAAAAAGAAAAACCAAAGCTACTGTAGCCATAGAAAACGGATTAGAGCCTCTGGCCAAAATCATAATGAGTCAGCGGCAAAATGACATTATGAACCAAGCATTCCGATATGCTCGTAATGGACTATCTGCAGACGATGCTCTAGAAGGTGCTCGCCATATCATAGCAGAGTGGGTAAGTGAAAGTCCCGCTGCCCGAAACACTATAAGAACCAGCTACGAGAGACACGCCACGCTCACATGCAAAGTAGATAAAAAGAAAACAGCGGATGCCCAGAAGTACAAAGATTACTTTGATTTTAACCAGAGTGTAAACCGACTACCAAGCCATAGACTACTTGCCATACTGCGTGCTGAGAAAGAAGGCCTGCTAAAAGTAAAGATGGAGATAGATACAGAAAGAGCTCTAGAAAGACTAGAACGCATCTTCATTCGCTCTTCTGCAGATGCTGCTGACCATATTCGTATAGCAGTAAAGGATAGCTATAAACGGCTCCTAACTCCTAGTATAGAAACGGAGATACGCAAAGACGCTAAAGAGAAAGCAGACATAGAAGCTATTGGGATATTTGCAAATAATCTAACTCAGCTACTAATGGCTGCACCACTAGGCAGCAAACCTATACTAGCATTGGACCCAGGATTTAGATCAGGATGCAAGCTCACTTGCTTAGATGCTCAGAGCAACTTGGTGCACAACAGTACCATATACCCACACCAGCCACAGAACCAAACCGACGATGCTCGCCATCTTATAGAGAGCCTGATAAAAAAATACAACATAGAAGCCATAGCCATAGGAAATGGAACTGCAGGTAGAGAAACAGAGCAGTTTGTAAAGAGCTTTTTGCCTAAAGACAGTGCAGTAGAAGTATACCTGATAAGCGAAGCAGGTGCGTCTATATACTCAGCTAGCGAGGCTGCTAGAGAAGAGTTCCCTGACTTGGACCTAACAGTCCGTGGTTCCGTATCTATAGGTCGTAGACTGATAGACCCATTAGCAGAATTAGTAAAAATAGATCCTAAAAGTATAGGCGTGGGCCAGTACCAACATGATGTAGACCAGAATAAACTCAAGGCCAGTTTAGATAATGTAGTGAGCTTTACAGTGAATAAAGTAGGAGTAAACGTAAACACAGCGAGTAAGCACTTGCTACAGCACGTGGCAGGCCTAGGACCTAAACTAGCTCAAAATGTGGTTGACCATCGAAATGCAAATGGATCATTTAATAGTATAGAATCTGTAAAAAAAGTAAAAGGATTTGGAGCTAAGGCATTTGAACAATCTGCTGGATTTCTAAGAGTACTGGGCGGCAGCAATCCACTAGATGCTAGTGCAGTGCACCCAGAAAGCTATAGCCTAGTGAAAAAAATAGCCAGCAAAAGCAATCTTGATCTGAAGCAACTCATAGGAAATGAGCATGCGGTAAAGGAAATTGACCTACCTAGTTTTATAACAGATACAGTGGGTCTACCCACGCTGCAAGATATTATCACTGAGCTCAAAAAACCGGGACTAGATCCTCGTGGTGCGGCCAAGACTACAGAGTTCGATGATAGAATACGGGATATAAAAGACATACGGATAGGTATGCGATTACCAGGAAAGGTGAGTAATCTCACTAAGTTTGGAGCATTTGTAGATATAGGGATAAAAGAGAATGGGCTTATCCATATCTCAGAGATTTCTGACAAACGTATATCCGACCCTGCCGAAGTGCTACGTCTAGATCAAGTAGTATCTGCTAGAGTAATAGAAGTAGACCTTGAGCGTAAGCGAATAGCTTTGAGCTTGAAAGAATAAGGAGCCCCAAAACAAGGGTATTAGTTTAAAATAAATTCTAGAAACTAACTGTTCTAGAAAATACCTATATAAGTATTTCGCTATTTTCATTTTCAACTCATAGTTATCAATCGACATTCTAAAATCACTGCACCAGAATTATCCAGGACTATGCTCACCTCTCCTCAATTAGAGGGTAAATAGAAAATCCTAGACAGAGCCTCATGGAGTTCTTTTGACTAGTGCAATACTGTCCAGTCAGGCAGATTCCCGTCTTAACAAAACCCAATACATCGATTACAAGACCTATAAAAATAATCTGGTAAACGAGAGAGCCTATGTCTATCTGCTGTAATACGTCTACATTTGCAGCTATAATATGGAGTCTTTCGAAGAACTAAATATAAACCGCCAATTACTAAATGCCGTAGCTGATCTTGGTTTTGAAAAGCCTACACCTATACAGGAAGAAGCCTATCCTGTAGGCATGTCTGGCCAAAATATAGTAGGTATAGCACAAACAGGTACGGGTAAAACCTTAGCTTATATGCTTCCTATCTTGCATCAGCTTAAATATTCTAAAGACTACAAACCGCGTGTAATCATACTCGTACCTACTAGAGAACTGGTAGTACAAGTGGTAGAACAGATAGAACTTTTTACCAAATACATGAGCACAAGAGTGCTAGGTGTGTATGGCGGTGTCAATATAAAAACTCAGATGGGTGCACTTACCCAAGGACAAGATATAGTGGTAGGAACTCCAGGAAGGCTGTACGACCTGGCCGTAAATCGCTCCCTCCTACTCCAAGACGTAAAAAAACTAGTAATAGACGAAGTAGATGTGATGCTAGACTTAGGTTTCCGTTTTCAGCTTAACAACATATTTGAGCTACTTCCCGATAAACGTCAAAACATTATGTTTTCGGCTACTATGACCGAGGATGTGGAGATACTCATCAATGAGAATTTCATAAAACCAGAGTTTATCGCCATAGCACTGAGTGGTACTCCGCTAGACAATATTTACCAGAGTTGTTACCCTGTAGCTAACTTCTATACCAAAGTGAACTTACTAGGCCACCTACTCCAAGATAAAGAGACGTACCAAAAAATATTAATATTTATTGATAGCAAGAAAAATGCAGACCGCCTCTACGAAGCCATGGAGCCAGACTTTTGGAATGAATTACTAGTCATACATTCTAATAAAAGCCAAAACAACAGGATGGCTGCCATAGAACGATTTAATGACAACAATGCACGCATACTGATAGCCACAGACGTAATAGCTCGTGGTCTAGATTTAGACGACATCACACACGTAATCAATTTTGACACTCCTAAATTTCCAGAAAACTACATGCACCGTATCGGGCGTACGGGTAGAGCCGAAAAAATGGGTCACTCTATTCTCTTTTATACAGAAGGAGAAGAGGATTGGAAAAAAGAAATCGAGAAAATGATGGAGTATGATATTCCTCAATTAGAGTTTCCTAACGAAGTAAAAGTAAGCAAGCAACTAACGCTAGACGAGCAGCCTCGTATCATAGAAAAGAACCCACACAAGAAGAAAACGCATATTGCGGGTCCATCGTTTCACGATAAAAAGGACAAGAATAAAAAGGACTACAATTTAGGAGGAGGTCAAAAAATTAAGATTAAAAAGGCTAAAAAATATAAGAACCCTATATCTAGAGGACAAAAACCTAAGGGCAAAGAAAAATAGCTAAACGACTGAATGTCAAATTTTTGAACTCAATTTAATTTAAAGTTTCACCCTGAAACGAAATACTTACTTAGATTCTTTAATAAATAATAGCACCAATGTGATAGAATCCGATTACCTTTGCACTTTAACTTATATAACACAATGAATAAAGGAACAGTAAAATTCTTCAACGATGAAAAAGGCTTCGGTTTTATCACACCAGAAGATGGAAGTAAAGACGTATTTGTACACAAAACAGGTACAAGAACTAGAATCAACGAGGGAGACCAAGTAAGCTACGATGTAGAAGACGGTCAAAAAGGCCCAAGTGCAGTAAATGTAAACTTAGTATAATCATTTACTAATAAAATTTTACAATTTAAAGTCTCGCTTCGGCGGGACTTTTTTTATGGTTAAATTTGAACTCTAGTGAAAAGAAACGAAGGCAACGAAGAAGAACAACTCAACAACCCTCTGCACGGCATGAAGCTCAAAGAGGTGCTCGAGTTTTTAGTTTCCTACTATGGATGGGAAGGCTTAGGCGACCGTATAGCCATCAACTGCTTCCTGAGCAACCCAAGTATGGGCAGTAGTCTCAAATTTCTGAGACGCACCCCGTGGGCCAGAGAGAAAGTAGAGAAACTCTATGTAGCAAGCGTTCCAGATTTTAAAAAGTAATGGCTTCTGTTTTTGGACATAGCTTGGCAGCTGTAGCACTGGGGAAATCATTTACCAAAGAAATACGCAATCCTAAGTTTTGGATACTGGGAATTATATGTTCTATAGCTCCAGATGCAGATGTATTGGGTTTCAAATTAGGTATACCCTACGATTCATTTTGGGGACACCGCGGATTTACTCACTCATTCTTCTTTGCTCTACTATTTGGAGCTACTATTACCTTTCTCTTTTACAAAACCAAAAGACCCGTACTCACACTCTACTTTGCTCTGTGTACCGCATCCCATTCTTTGCTAGATGCTATGACCACCGGTGGGCTAGGAGTTGCATTCTTTTCACCCTTCGAAAATTCAAGATACTTTTTACCTTGTCGACCTATCAAAGTTTCCCCTATGGGATTCCAAAAATTCTTTAGTGAATGGGGATTAGAGGTTATCAAAAGTGAAATTATTTGGATTGGGATTCCTCTTTTAGTACTACTACTCTCTATATCAATTTGGAAGAAATATTTTAAAAATCTTAGAGGATGAAAGCCGTACCCATTACTCGAATAAAAAAAGAGCTGCAGCATCTAAGTCAGGAGGAGCTTGTGGAGATCGTATTGCGTGTAGGCAAATACAAGGTAGAGAACAAAGAATTCCTGACCTATCTCCTTTTCGAAGCTAGCGACGAAGATGGCTATATAGATGTAGTAAAAGAGTATATAAATGAGCAGTTTGAGTATATCAATCAGCAGAACTATTATTTCATAAAAAAGAGCGTTCGTAAGATTCTACGTACTATTAAGAAGTATGTTAAGTTTTCTAAGAAGCCAGAAACTGAAGCTGCTCTGCTTATTCATTTTTGCAGAAAGCTAAAGAAAATGGAACCGTCCTATATCAACAATACCGTACTTACCAATATGTTTGATAGGCAACTAGGACTAGCAGAAAAAACTATTGAGAAGATGCACGAGGATCTGCAGTATGATTATAAGCTCGAGATAGAAGAGTTGTTCTAATCAGTCTAAAAACTAGTTCAGAGCATCCTTAAGATTTGACCTCTTTTAGCTGTGCTATCTTTATTTTAAAAGCTGCGAATAGCAAGGTCATAAAAGGACTGAGATAGTTGAAAATAGCATACGCAAAATATTCGCTTACTCCTACACCAAGCACGCCACTTTGGTAGGCCCCACAGGTATTCCAAGGGATAAGTGCCGAGGTCACAGTCCCACTATCTTCTAGCGTTCTACTGAGATTCTCAGGAGCTAGTCCCTTGTCTTTATAGGCTTTTTCGAACATTTTTCCAGGCACCACTATCGCTAGATATTGATCACTAGCGGTCACATTCAAAGCTAAGCAACTAGCCACTGTACTTGCAAATAAGCCAAACACAGAATTAGCTAAACTCAATAAGGCTTGACTTATTCTACTCAATGCTCCTATAGCCTCCATTACTCCACCAAACACCATAGCACATATAATGAGCCAAACGGTGCCGAGCATTCCACTCATACCTCCTGAGCTAAATAAATCATTGAGCGAAGCATTACTCGTTTCTACATCAATACCTGTAGTAATGGCAGACATGAGTTGCTTGTAGATACTATTGGCACTTCCAGAAACTAAGTCTGGCTGAAAACCAATAGCGGCAATACAACCTAATAGAGTACCAGCCAAAAGTGCGATAAGTGGCTGTACTTTTAGCACTATGAGACCTATCACAGCTAGGGGAACTACAAACAGCCAAGGCGTGATAGTAAACTTCTCTGTAATAGCCGCAAGCAAGACCTCTGTGCCTTGTACCTCGCCAACTTCATAGGTGAAACTAAATATAGAAAACACTATCAAGGTGATAACGATAGTAGGCACCGTAGTATACGCCATGTATTTTATATGTGTAAATAACTTAGTCCCCGCCATAGCAGCAGCCAAGTTGGTAGTATCACTCAGCGGACTCATCTTGTCTCCGAAATACGCTCCGCTAATGACTGCTCCTGCCACCATGCCAGCAGGTAAACCTATAGCCTTGCCTATGGCCACTAAGGCTATACCAATAGTAGCACTAGTAGTCCACGAGCTTCCTGTAGCCACAGATATCAAGGCACTTATAACCACTGCCGTAGGTAAAAATATCGTTGGGTTGATGAGTTTAATTCCATAAAAAATCATAGCCGGGATAATACCGCTAATGAGCCAAGCTGCAGCCAAAGAACCCACTAAGAGTAGTATGAGTATAGCACCACTTACCGATTTTAGATTACTCCCTACATTCTCCATCATAGTATCAAAACTCACTTTGTTAAAATGACCCACTACCACTGCAACTGCAGCCCCTAAGAGTAGTACAAATTGATTGCTCCCGCTAATGGCATCATCTTGAAATACAAATACATTATAGGCAAGCATAGCTACTAGAGCGAAGACGGGAATCAAGGCTTCCCATATATTGAGTTCTTTGTTTTTAACTAGTTTAGGTTCTGACATTGGTTTGCCAAAGAAAGTTAAAAATTAGATAGTAGTCCGTAAAGTAGAGCATTATGATTTGGGAACCCGCTTCAAGAGAATAAAAAAGTCATTTTTTTGAACAAAATGAGACTCATAAGTCAGATGACACAAGATATAGAAAATATCGAACTGAAGCATTAGGAACTTAAATCTACTATGTAAAACTCATACTTGGGTATACCTATCTCTCTATGGAGGAAGAAAATATTGCTAGATTAGTAATACTAACTAAGGTTTAGTGGCTTTATAGATTTGCAAATTTGTCAGTATTTTCTATTTGGCTTGTTTCTTGTAACCTTGCAATTAATAAATCATGAAGAAAATTTTAAAATTTTTGGCTCTGGGAGGTGTAATTTTACTCTGCGGCCAGTACTTAGACGGAGTCACAATATCTGGAGGTTATAAATACGCACTTATAGCAGCTATTGTTTTGGCTCTAGTAAACTCGCTAGTTAGACCTATTCTATCAGTACTCACGTTTCCAGTTACAGTGTTTACTTTTGGGCTATTTAGCTTTGTTATAACTGCTCTTATGGTTATGTTAATGGATTACTTTATAGGTCACGTAGAGATTGCCTCCTTTTGGTGGGCATTGGTCTTTGGGCTTATTGTATCCTTTGCTGGGTCACTTATAGACAAGGCACTCAATAACGAAAAAAGACGCCCCATACAACAACGAGAACAAAAAGAAAGCAGCGATTTTACTAACTACGAAGAGGTAGATTAATCTCAAAATTAATACAAATAAAAAGCCCGCTTACCTTTTGGTAAGCGGGCTTTTATATGTTGGTTACTTATCTAATTACTTAGATACTGTAATTCTCTTAGTTGCATAGAAATCTCCGTTCTTCACTTGTACAAAGTAAACTCCGTTAGCTACTGCTGACATATCTACATTGTAAGTTCCGTTTAGGTTATCTCTTACATCTACGCTTAGTACATTTCCAAGGATATCGCCAACTACTATCACTACATCTCCTGCATTTTCAACTGTTACATTGAATTTACCGTTTGATGGATTTGGATATACATTGATCATATCATTGTTCTGAGTAAGTTCAGAAATTCCTGCTAGGTTGATTGTTACATCCTCACATTCTATGCTTTTACATACTCCTTTTTCTGTAGCTAAACATACTTCGAAAG